>ERZ773060.3-NODE-3-length-282523-cov-18.4386_pt1 | contig 282523 bp, 280 predicted proteins | sample MGYA00580628_ERZ773060 | MGnify/ENA primary metagenome ERZ773060 (study PRJEB29015, sample SAMEA2738019) | human oral metagenome | biome: human oral; feature: human-associated habitat; material: dental | place: China | collected 2045 ... | reverse complement strand
AGGCGAGTCATTGCTTAATAAAAACACTTTATAAATTTTGTACAGAAAAGTGTTGACTTTTCAAACTTTATCAACTTTAGAAAGCGTGTGTTCATAACTTTGAACATCCAAAAAAAGAAGACCCTTCCGGTCCTCTCTAGATGTTAGCTTTTCGTCACCCACTACAGTTGACAAAGAGCCAAAATATGACGCAAAAGGCACATAGTTTATCACACACAAAGTGGCTGTGTTCTACCACATTGTGTTCACTTTTAAGTATAGACGAAAGGTCATTTATAATCAATATTGGAGCAGTTTAGGTGAGAGATTCTGCATATATTATAATAAATAAGTTGTTGCAACTGGATTGTTAAGATTATTATCCTCTAAAGTTGGCGGTATAAAGGAAACAACAATGATGAGCTAATCTTACCAAATAAATGGGAAAAGGCGATATTTAACCTTTTGACAATAATCTTGATATATCCTGCCGAAATGTTGTTCGAGAACCTCTTCTTCAGTTCGGATGCGGATAGCATAACCAATACTTAAGATGATAAAAACTATTAAAATATTAAAAATATTTAAAGTTATAAAGGCTAAACCAAGAATCGAAATAATAGTACCAGTATAAGCAGGGTTACGGACAATACTATAAGGTCCGCTGCTGATTAATTTCTGATTGTCGGTAGCTTGAACAGTTAACGTAAATGCTTTACCAAGATAATTGATAGCATATACCCTAAAGATAATACCAAGGATCATTAACAAAATACCTAGATAAATTCCCCATTCTGGTAGAAGTATATTAATGTTAAAAGGATTATTTAACATAGCTATAGAAAGCACAACACTGGCAATAATAACATATCTTGTTCCTTTATCCTGAGAACTATTAGAGACATTCTTTTTGGTTCTGCTTTTAATAAACCATTCTGTCAATCCCCATAGAACTAATAAACAGTAAATGATGGTGCTTTGATGATGGATCATTCTAAACCTCCTACTTTTATCATTTTACAAGAATTTAAGGTAAAAGTCCAACTCTCTTTTGAAAGTAGCTGTAAATAAAATTTAAATTGTACATCTACATCAATTTCATTATGCTTTAGTGCCATTAACGATCGCTGATTAGAATTTTTGTCTTTTAATTTTTAACAGTCCACCTAATCTGTTAAAATATTTCTTGCTAAGTAAGTTGTAGGCAACTTATTTCAATGTGAAGAAAACTGGTTTGACAATAGTGGGTTAATGACTTGTTAAGCAAGATAAACAAGCTATCTCTTGATATTTAGGAAAGATAAACTATACACCTATATTTTTACAAGGTTTCTATATTATGGTAAAATAAACTGATAAAAACTTTTTGAGGTAGCAAAATGACGGTAAAAATTAATACAAAAGATGGTCAAATTGAATTGTCTAATGATGTGATCGCGACAGTCGTTGGCGGTTCAGCTAATGAGATCTTTGGAGTTGTTGGCATGGCAAGTAAAAGTGCCCTCAAGGATAATTTTCAAGCACTTCTGCGTAAGGAAAACTATTCTAAAGGTGTTGTCATAAAGTCGACAGATGCTGGTATTTCAGTTGATGTTTATACTGTGATGAGTTATGGTGTCAAAATTAGCGAAGTGTCAAAGAATATTCAAGAACGTGTTAAGTTTAACCTTGAAAATCAGTTAGGCATTACGGCTGATATGGTTAATGTTTATGTACAAAATATTAAAGTTGTGGGAGAAGATTAGTGGCTAATATTACAACAAGTTTATTCCAAGGAATGGTTCAGGCAGCAGCAACCCGTCTTGGTAAACAAGCAGAGTATGTCAATTCACTGAATGTCTTTCCTGTCCCAGATGGTGATACAGGTACTAATATGGGCATGACCATGGATAACGGTGCTAAGGAAGTTTCAGACAAACCAGCTTCTACGGTGGGTGAAGTTGGACAAATTCTTTCCAAAGGTCTTTTAATGGGGGCACGGGGAAATTCAGGTGTTATCACTTCTCAACTTTTCCGTGGTTTTGGTCAAAGCATTAAAAATAAGGAAGAATTAACGGGTAAAGATTTAGCGCAGGCTCTACAAGCAGGTGTTGAAGTCGCATATAAAGCAGTCATGAAGCCAGTTGAAGGGACTATCTTAACTGTATCGCGTGGTGCTGCGACGGCAGCTATTAAAAAATCTGAAAATACAGATGATACGGTTGAAGTGATGCAGGCGGCATTGGATGGAGCTAAAGCAGCACTGGCTAAGACACCGGATTTGCTTCCGGTTTTAAGGGAAGTTGGTGTTGTTGATTCAGGAGGTCAAGGTCTTGTATTCATTTATGAAGGCTTCCTATCAGCCTTGACAGGTGATTACATTATCTCAGAAGATTTTCAAGCGACACCTGCTAATATGACAGAAATGATTAATGCCGAACATCATAAATCTGTTGCCAGCCATGTTGCAACAGAAGATATTACTTTTGGTTACTGTACAGAAATTATGATAGCGCTAAAACAAGGTCCTACCTATGTTAAAGATTTTAATTACGAAAATTTTCGTAATTATTTAAATAATTTAGGAGATTCTCTTTTAGTTGTCAATGACGATGAAATTGTTAAAGTTCATGTTCATACCGAAGATCCTGGACTTGTCATGCAAGAAGGCCTTAAGTATGGTGCCTTGGTTAAAGTTAAAGTGGATAACATGCGAAATCAACATGATGCTCAGGTGCAAAAGGAAAATACCACTGCTGATTTACCGCGAGAAGCGAAGAAATTTGGTATTATTGCAGTTGTTGCCGGTGAAGGTTTGGCAAAAATCTTTAAGTCACAAGGCGTTGATTATATCATCTCAGGTGGTCAGACAATGAACCCTTCTACAGAAGATATTGTTAAAGCGATTGAATCTGTTAAGGCTGAAAGTATCATTATTCTACCTAATAATAAAAATATTTTTATGGCTGCACAGAGTGCAGCAGATGTTGTTGATGTTCCTGCAGCAGTTGTTGAGACTCGAACCATTCCACAAGGATTAACAAGTCTCTTGGCCTTTAATGCCGCAAATTCTCTTGAAGATAATCTTGTGGCTATGACAGAAAGTTTGACTGATGTTGTCAGTGGTAGTGTTACTAGAGCTGTTCGTGATACGACGATTGATGGCCTTGATATTCATAAAGATGATATTTTAGGTATGGTCAATGGAAAAATCCTTGTATCAAATCCAGATATGGATCAGGCCTTACATCAACTGTTTAAAAAAATGATTGCTGAAGATAGTGAAATTGTCACCATTTACGTTGGTGAAGAAGGTAGTCAAGAACAAGCGCAAAAATTAGCTGAAGATTTTGAAAATCAGCATGAAGAAATAGAAGTCGAGATTCATCAAGGAGATCAACCCGTTTATCCTTATTTGATGAGTGTAGAATAAGAAATCAAGTCGTTTGCTGACGGCTTTTTTTCTTTTGGAAAAAGTAATGAAAATTAAAAGAATAATTGCCAAATTGACTTGCAAAATTTTTCAAAAGTGTTATGATATAAACTAAGTGATTTGAATTTTTTGAAAATTTGAACAATAATTGAAAAGGAGGTCTCTGTGGAAAAAATATATCTTGAAAATCCTAAATCAGGATCAGAAATTCTTCTTGATACTTTGGCAAATTTAGGAGTAAAAACTATTTTTGGTTATCCTGGCGGTGCCGTCTTACCACTTTATGATGCTATTTATAAACAAGACAATATTCGTCATATTTTAGCGCGTCATGAACAAGGAGCAGTGCATGAAGCGGAAGGATTTGCAAAGTCAACAGGGAAACTTGGTGTAGCTATTGTTACCAGTGGTCCTGGAGCGACTAATGCCATTACCGGAATTGCTGATGCTATGAGTGATAGTGTCCCAATGTTGGTTTTTACTGGGCAGGTTGCAACTCCGGGTATTGGTAAAGATGCCTTTCAAGAAGCTGATATTATTGGTATTACAATGCCAATTACTAAATATAATTATCAGATTCGCGAAACAGCTGATATACCAAGAATTGTAACAGAGGCTGTTCATATTGCGACAACAGGACGTCCTGGGCCAGTTGTTATTGATTTACCTAAAGATGTTTCTGAGAAAAGAGTAAGTTCTTTTAATGAAACGACAATTAAAATTCCGGGTTATCAACCAACTATTGAGCCAAATAATTTACAAGTCAAGAAAATCTTGAGCCAATTAAAAAAGGCAAAGAAACCTTTGATTCTAGCAGGTGGTGGTGTCAATTATGCAGGAGCTTCTGCAGAACTTATTGCTTTTGCAGAACGTTATAAGATTCCTGTTGTCTCAACGCTTTTGAGTTTGGGAGTTATGCCAATTGAACATCCTTTATCATTAGGGATGGGAGGCATGCATGGTTCATATGCTTCCAATATGGCTTTGACGGAATGTGATTTTCTCATCAATTTTGGTTCGCGATTTGCGGATCGTTTGACAGGAAATCCTAAGACTTTTGCCCAAAAGGCTGTTGTGGCTCATGTTGATATAGATCCTGCTGAAATTGGCAAGGTTGTTAAGACGGCTATTCCAGTTGTGGGAGATGCCAAGAAAACCTTAAAACAGCTCTTAGAGTCTGATAAAGTATCCACAAGACACAGAGAATGGACGGATAAGGTCTTGCAAGATAAAGCTAAGGCTCCATTTAGTTATAAGTTTGACCAAGAAGTTATCAAACCGCAACATGCTATTGAAACAATTGGTAAATTAACAAAAGGTGATGCCATTATTATTACGGATGTTGGTCAGCATCAAATGTGGGCAGCTCAATTTTATCCTTATAAAAATGAGCGTCAGATTATCACATCAGGTGGTCTAGGAACAATGGGATTTGGTATTCCTGCAGCTGTGGGAGCCAAATTGGCTAATCCTGGTAAAGAGGTTGTTCTTTTTGTTGGTGATGGCGGTTTTCAAATGACTAATCAAGAATTGGCTATTTTAAATGGTTACGGCGTCCCAATTAAGCTTGTCTTAATTAATAATCATTCTTTAGGAATGGTTCGTCAGTGGCAGGAATCTTTTTATGATGAACGTCGCAGTGAGTCAACCTTTGATGATGAACCTAATTTCCAACTTTTAGCTGAATCTTATGGGATTAGCCATTATAAATTGGACAATCCTTTGACTTTAGAAAAAGATTTGGAAGTTATTTTGGAAAACAAGCCTATGTTGATAGAAGTTGATATTTCTAACCGTGAGCATGTTTATCCAATGGTACCATCAGGAAAGAGTAATGCGGAAATGTTGGGGGTGACTTTTAATGCGTAGAATGTTAACAGCCAAACTTCAAAATTCCACAGGAGTCCTGAATCGTTTTACAGGAGTTCTTTCTCGTCGGCAAGTTAATATTGAGTCTATCTCAGTAGGTCATACTGAAATTCCCAATATTTCAAGAATTACCATTATTATTGATGTTGACTCCTTGGAGGAAGTTGAACAGATTATGAAGCAGCTTAATCGTTTAATTGATGTTGTTCGTGTTCGAGATATTACAGATAAACCTCACTTGGAACGCGAAGTCATCTTGATTAAGGTTGCTGCCCCAACGAGTAAGCGTGCGGAGATTTTGGCGATTATTCAGCCTTTTCGTGCCAGTGTTATTGATGTCGCACCAAAGTCCATTACCATTCAAATGACTGGTGATGCAGATAAAATTGAAGCTCTTATTCGAGTCATTCAGCCTTACGGGGTGAAAAATATCGCTCGTACGGGAGCGACAGGCTTTACTAGAGATTTATCCTAATACTTTAATTTTGTTAACCTTTGCCTTAATGGCAATAAAAAATATTTTAGAAAAGAGATTTTAATTATGGCAGTAGAAATGTTATATGAAGCAGATGTAAAAGTAGCAGCACTTGATGGCAAGAAGATTGCTGTTATTGGTTATGGATCACAAGGACATGCTCATGCCCAAAACTTGAGAGATTCAGGACACGATGTTATCATCGGTGTGCGTCATGGGAAATCGTTTGACAAGGCTAAAGAAGATGGTTTTGATACCTATGAAGTGGGTGAAGCTACTAAATTGGCTGATATTATCATGGTTTTAGCACCGGATGAAATTCAAAAAGATATTTACAAAGATGAAATTGCTCCTAATTTAAGTGCTGGTAAGGCTCTTGGTTTTGCTCATGGTTTTAATATCCATTTCGGTTATATTAAGGCACCAGAAGATGTAGATGTTTTCATGGTTGCCCCTAAGGGACCGGGTCATCTTGTACGTCGTACTTACACAGAAGGATTTGGAGTACCTTCTTTATATGCTGTTTATCAAAATCCAACTGGTAATGCTGAAAATATTGCTTTAGATTGGGCTAAGGGTATTGGTTCTGCGCGTGTAGGTCTCCTTGTAACCACTTTCAAAGAAGAAACGGAAGAAGACCTTTTTGGTGAACAAGCGGTTCTTATGGGTGGTTTAACTCACCTTATTGAAGCAGGTTTTGAAGTGCTTACTGAAGCAGGGTATGCTCCACAATTGGCTTATTTTGAAGTGCTTCATGAAATGAAATTGATTGTAGACCTTATCTATGAAGGTGGTTTCAAGAAAATGCGTCAATCATGTTCAAATACCGCTGAATTTGGTGACTTTGTGACAGGCCCACGTGTTATCGGTCCAGAAGTAAAAGAAAACATGAAAGCTGCTCTTGCTGATATTCAATCAGGTAAATTTGCCCGTGAATTCGTGGAAGATCATGATGCTGGCTTCCCACGTTTGAAAGCTTTCCGTAAAGAAGCTGAAGGACTCGAAATTGAAAAAATTGGTGCAGAACTTCGTAAAGCAATGCCATTTGTTAATCAAAACGATGACGATGCTTTCAAAATCTATAACTAAAATAAATGACATGAAAAGTTGGATGTTTTCCAGCTTTTTTTATGTTTTTAAAGAATGGCAGCAATGGCATTTGGAGTCTACTTATCAATTTTTTGGTTTGCAGTTTGTTCCTGTTTCGTATAAAACACTTAATATTGCTTGTTAAGTGTTTTTTATGTCAAACAGACTCCCATATATCATTTTAGCGATTTTTTTGTTATAATAAATAGACTGAATATTTTGAAAAAGAAGGACTGTTATGATTTCAGCTAAAGATGTGGTTGCTGCTAACAAAGTCTTAAAAGATGTTGTTGTTCAAACACCACTTGATTTTGATCGCTATTTGTCAGAAAAATATGGAGCGACAATTTATTTAAAACGTGAAAATATGCAAAAGGTGCGTTCTTTTAAAATTCGTGGCGCTTATTATGCTATTTCACAATTATCAGATGAAGAAAAGGCTAGAGGAGTTGTTTGTGCTTCTGCCGGAAATCATGCTCAAGGAGTTGCTTATACCTGTAATGAAATGAAAATTCCTGCAACTATTTTCATGCCTGTAACGACTCCTCATCAAAAGATTGGGCAAGTTCAATTTTTTGGAGGCTCCTTTGTAACTATCAAATTGGTAGGTGATACTTTTGATGCTTCTGCTCAGGCAGCCCAAGATTATACGAAAGCTGAAGGAATGACCTTTATCGATCCCTTTGATAATGACATGGTACAAGCGGGTCAAGGAACAATTGCTTATGAAATTTATGATCAGGCTCAAGAAGATGGTTTGAGCTTTGATGCTATTTTAGTACCTGTTGGTGGTGGCGGTCTTATTTCAGGTGTATCAGCCTATGTTAAAGATGTGGCTCCTGAAATTGAGGTTATTGGCGTTGAGGCAATGGGAGCGCGCAGCATGCGGGCAGCTTTTGATAAAGGACATCCTGTTAAATTAGAGCATATTGATAAATTTGCAGATGGCATAGCTGTTCAAAAGGTTGGGCGTTCTACCTATGATGTTGCTAGAAAATATGTGGATCGCTTGATTGGTGTAGATGAAGGTCTCATTTCTGAAACCTTGATTGATATGTATTCTAAACAAGGTATTATTGCAGAACCAGCAGGAGCAGCTTCTATTGCAGCTCTGGAAGAAATGAAAGATGATATTAAAGGCAAAACCATTGTCTGTATTATTTCTGGTGGAAATAATGACATTAACCGTATGCAAGAAATGGAAGAACGTGCACTTATCTATGATGGTGTGAAGCATTATTTTGTTGTGAATTTTCCACAACGACCAGGAGCTCTGCGGGAATTTGTTAATGATATTTTAGGACCAAATGATGATATCACCCGTTTTGAATATATTAAACGTGCCAATAAAGGAACAGGTCCAGTCCTAATCGGCATTACTTTAGCGGATAAAAATGATTATCAGGATCTAATTGATCGTTTGGGTGCTTTTGACCCAGGTTATATCAATCTTCATGGCAATGAAAGTCTGTATAATATGCTCGTCTGATTATTCTTGTCAAAAAATTTGAAATAGTCTATAATATGAAAAAAGGAGATTATCATGGGAGTTTTTATTTTTTTGTGTTTCATACTGTTTTTGGTCATCCTTTTGATTGCCAGTGGACTTTATGTTGTTCGCCAACAAACAGTTGCTATTATTGAACGCTTTGGTAAATATCAATTGACTTCCGCTAGTGGGATTCATTTACGTTTACCTTTTGGAATTGATAAAATTGCTGCGCGTATCCAATTACGTCTGCTTCAATCGGAAATTATTGTCGAAACTAAGACAAAGGACAATGTTTTTGTGACGCTTAATGTTGCTACGCAATATAGGGTTAATGAGCAAAATGTTACTGACGCTTATTACAAACTCATGAGACCAGAAGCGCAAATACAATCTTATATTGAAGATGCTCTGCGTTCGTCTGTTCCTAAATTAACTTTAGATGAATTATTTGAGAAAAAAGATGAAATTGCTCTTGAAGTACAGCATCAAGTTGCGGAAGAAATGTCAACTTACGGTTATATCATTGTTAAAACCCTGATTACTAAGGTTGAACCTGATGCCGAAGTTAAACAATCAATGAATGAGATTAACGCTGCACAGCGTAAGCGCGTTGCTGCGCAAGAATTGGCAAATGCTGATAAAATTAAAATTGTCACTGCTGCAGAAGCTGAGGCTGAGAAAGATCGCCTTCATGGTGTTGGTATTGCACAACAACGTAAGGCGATTGTGGATGGTTTAGCTGAGTCTATCATGGAATTAAAGGGTACTAATGTATCATTGACAGAAGAGCAAATCATGTCTATTCTTTTGACCAATCAATATCTTGATTCTCTTAATACCTTTGCGCAACATGGCAATAGTTCCATTTTCTTACCTGCTAATCCTGAAGGAGCAGAAGACATTCGTACACAAGTCATGTCTGCCTTAAAAGCAAGATGATTTATTTTAAACAGCTGTTTGATTATCTGATAGCAGAAAAAACTCCCAACTTTCATATTTATGGAAATTGGGAGTTTTTTTCTAGTCTGGTTTCAGGACTAAATAGAAGACTTATAGATCTTTTAATGTGTATCAAGTATCAGCAAAGTTAAAATTTGTTTTTCAATTAGAAGTAAATCCTTTTGTTCTGATGGTGTTGGAATATTTAAAATAAAACGCTGTGTGAAGTAAGCAAAGAGTAAGCCAACATTGGTTCTGATAACCTCAATACCACTGAGATTAGGATTAATTTGAGGATTAATCTGTTTTAACGTTTGCCAATAAGCCATGAAATCTTTTGAGATTGTAAGTTGAATATTGGTTAACAGTGTTTTTCGTAATTTTACATTGACAAGAGCTTCTTGGATAAGAATTTTGATAAGGTCAGCATTCTGAGTCAAAAATTGAAAACGATCCTGAACAATAAAGTGAACAACTTCTTCAAGTTTAGTATAAGTTTGCAATTTTGGGAAAAAATCTCTTTTTAGTTCAGGAATCATAGGCTGCATAATTTCTGATAGGAGGTCACTTTTGGTTTTAAAATATTTAAAAATCGTTGCTTGGCTAATTCCAGCCTTTTCTGCAATTTGGGCAGTTGAAGTCCCATTATAGCCTTGCTGAGAAAAGAGCTCAATAGCAGCGACCAATGTTTTCTTTTTCCCCGCAGGCATTTTGTGATGTTCTAGCCAATCCTGATAGTTGTGTAAAATCGTGTTGTTTTCCATAATTACCTCACTCTTATCTCTTTTATTATACCTTGCGGTAGCGTTTTAGTCCAATAACATTAAGCGCTGTTAAAATGGCTAAGAAGATAAGAAGGGCAAACAAGTCGGGTTCAAGTTCAAAAATACTAGTACCATTTAAAATAATTTTTGATAGAGCATGTCCAGCGTAATAGAGAGGTAAAATTTTACCGAGAGATTGTACCCAGTCTGCCATGGAATCTAGAGGAATAATGCCTGAAAAAAAGATTTGTGGAACAATAACAATAGGAATAAACTGCATCATTTGGAATTCTGACTGGGCTAAGGTGGACAGCAAAAGACCAAAGGATAGGGCAACGAGAGCAAAGAGAATATTGACAACAATAACATCTCCCATACTACCAAGAACGTCTAAGTCTAAAAGCCAGATAGTTGACAAAACAATAACTGTTGTTTGCAGTGCTGCGATGAAACTATAAGATAGCATATAACCAAAGACAATATCGGATCGTTTAACTGGTGTAGCTAAGAGACGGTCAAGTGTACCTGTCGTGCGCTCTTTAAGAAGAGCCATGCCTGAGATGAGGAAGACGAAGAAGAAGACAAAGAAGCCCATAAGAATTGGCGTCATCTTAGTAAAGAAAGTGGTATCCTTATCTCCATAAATGTAATTTTCAGACAAATCAAATTTGGTTTGTTTGGTATTAACTTTAGTTTGTTTATCTCCAGTGTTACTTGCGGCTTGTGCCTGTATTCCGCTATTAATTCCGGACTGTGCAGGATTGCCTTGAGCTTGAGCAGCTTTGGCCTGTGCTTCCTGCGCTTTCTTAGCGGCCTGAGCACTTGCTTGCTGTGCTTTTTTGAGATTTTGAACCAATTCTTGAACCTGCGTCTGTTTTAGAGTGCTTTTAATAGCTTGCCGCGTTAAACTAGTTTTACTGGGGTCAGTGTTGGCATAAGTTACCTTATAATTTTTCTTATCTTTGTAAATAAGGATGGCATCAACTTTTTCATCTTTTAAAGCTTTTTTAGCAGCTTTTTCAGTTTTATAATCCTTGCTACTAATATGTTTGACATCATCTAGTGATTTTGTGACAGTATCAGAGACATTAACAGAAGCTATCTTAACATGGGTATCTGTACTGGCAGAAAAGGCAGTATTCATCAGCCACATGATGAAAATGGGTGCTAAAAACAAAAGTATCAGAGACCGTTTATCACGTAATAATTCTAGTAGTACTTTTTTTGAAATGGCTAAAATTCTCATCATAATTCTCCTTCTGCCTTCAAGAAAACATCTTCAATAGTATCAACAGCATAGATGGATTTTAAATTATTTGGACTATCAAAAGCCATAATTTTTCCATCTAGTAATAAGCCAACCTTATCTGTTAATTCAGCTTCATCCATAACGTGTGTTGTAACTAAAATACCTACACCATCTTTTTTTAATTGGCGTAGCTCTTTCCAGACTTTGCGACGCAATGCGGGATCAATACCAACAGTTGGTTCGTCAAGAATAAGGAGTCTGGGATTTCCCAGAAGGGCAATAGCTAAAGATAGACGGCGCTTCATTCCTCCCGAATAACCCGCAACTGACTTATTAAGATGTTCGGATAAATCAACAACTTGGGTAGCGTGATCAATGGCTTGGGGAATCTCTATTTTAGTTAAGCCCTTCATTTGAGCAAAAAATTCCATATTTTCCAAACCAGAAAGTGTTTCGTAAAGCGCATCGGATTGTGCCATGTAGCCGATTTCTCCTAAGATATGCCGATTTGGCATATGATGGTTGAGAACGAGTGCTTCCCCTTCATCTACCTTTTCCATTCCAAGCATGGTTTTAATCATAGTTGATTTTCCGGCACCGGATGGACCAATCAAGCCAATAATTTCACCAGCATCCAAACTGAAATTAATATTGTTAAGGATAACTTGATGACCAAAATTTTTTCGAATAGCTTGTAAATCTAGTAATTTTTCCATAAAGACTTCTTTCTAAAAAACAAAGTGAGTGAGTGCTTACTTATGTACTTAACTCATTATAGTAAGTGTTCACTCACTTGTCAAGAAAAATTAACTCATTTTACAAAAATTTTTAAACGAAACAAAAATACAAGAGTAAGGCGATAATGGCTCTTCTTACTCTTGTACTATTTTAAAAACAAAATTTTCTTAAATTTAATTGCTTCTATAATTTTTTATCCATTTTTGTAACTGGAAATGCAAGGTATTGCCAATAGCAATGCTAAGAAGGTTTAAGGTGACATCACCCAAATCAAGTGTTCCCAAATGAAACATATATTGACAACTTTCTATTAATAAAAGTCCCAACAAAGAGAAAGATAAATTGGTTTTTGACAGAGGAAACAGAAGACCTAAGGGGATGAACATAAGTAGATTCATGACGGGGACAAATTTACTGCCATTAGCTATTTCGGTAATAAAGGAAAGAGGATTAAGCGAGAGTCCTTGAGCACCAATGTCTTTTAGAAAGATAACATAAATGAGCATCAAAATGTAAATTAAGTAACAGATCATGATGCTTGTGTTTCGGATTTGCTGTGTTTGGCAAAACTTTAGAAAAACAAAAGTAAAATAAGTTAAGATAAAGGTAATAATGATATTAAGCCTTAAGGCAAAACTCATGCCGTAATTAGCAATATAGTGAGCATAAGAAATGAGAAAGTGATCGTAAATCCATTTTGATATTATAAAGGAAAAAAAGAAAAGAGGTAAATTTTGCAATCCATTTTTTTGTGAAGTTATCATAGTTAGACCTCCTTTTTGATTCTCCGTTAATACTCACTAAAGAAAAGTTTGTTACTAATTTAAAGAGTATCAATTCAAATGAAACCCATTAAGTCTTTTCTTTTGACTTTGGTATATTTTGTTTGAATTTGCTTGACTATGATTATAAAGATATAATCTTAATCTTTCTTTAAGTGGGTTATTATGTGTTTCAAGAGCTGATTGATGATGTCTATTTAATAAAGCAGTTTCTTAATTATGACGGCGAAAATTGTAAAACTAAAAAACCTGCTAAGTTTGCCTAGCAGATTTTAGATAAGTTTACTTCAAAAAACGCTGTAAGAAAACTTTAGTGCGTTCTTCTTGAGGATTTTCAAAGATTTGTTTAGGTTTTCCGCTTTCTGCAATGACACCTTGATCCATAAAGATAACGCGGTCTGATACATCGCGGGCGAAGTCCATTTCGTGAGTAACAATCAGCATGGTCAGTCCTGATTTGGCTAGATCTTTGATTGTTTTTAAAACTTCACCGACCATTTCAGGATCAAGAGCAGATGTCGGTTCGTCAAAGAGAATGGCCTCTGGATTTACAGACAGGGCGCGCGCGATAGCAACCCGCTGTTTTTGCCCGCCTGAAAGCTGACTGGGTTTTGCCTTCCAATACTGTTCAGTCATACCAACTTTGTTGAGGTTGTCTTTAGCGATTTTTTCTGCTTCTGTACGATTACGCTTGAGGACGGTTGTTTGGGCAACTATGGCATTTTCAAGAACATTAAGATTGTTAAAGAGATTGAAAGATTGGAACACCATCCCTAAATTCTCACGATATTTGGTTAAGTCATAATTTTTTTCAAGCACATTTTGTCCGCGATAGAGAATCTTACCGCCAGTAGGTTTTTCAAGGAGGTTAATAGAGCGTAAAAATGTTGATTTACCAGATCCTGAAGATCCAATGATAGAGATGACCTCCCCTTTTTTGACTGTTAGAGAAATGTCTTTGAGAACCTCATTTTTGCCGAAGGATTTTTTTAAATGGTCAATTTCTAAAATAATGTCAGTCATTAGTTTGTTTCTCCTTCAATTTTGGTGTAATTATCTTGGTCCATTTTTCTTTCAACCAAACGAAGAATACGCGTTACTGTGAAGGTTAAAATGAAGTATATGACAGCGATAATAAAGAAGGTTTGGAAGTATTGATAAGTCTGGGTTGCAACAGTATTACCTGAAAAATAGAGTTCTACAACAGAAATGACATTCAAAACAGAGGTATCCTTAATGTTGATGACAAATTCGTTACCTGTCGCAGGGAGAATGTTGCGGACAACTTGCGGAAGAACAATCTTTCTCATGGTTTGTCTGTGGGTGAAACCAAGTGCTGTTGCAGCCTCAAACTGTCCTTTGTCAACGGCGAAGATGCCGCCACGAACGATTTCACTCATATAAGCACCTGTATTGATAGAGACAATAAAGATAGCAGCAAGTGTGCGATCAAGAGAGACCCCAAAAGCTTGAGCCGTTCCGTAGTATATAACCATGGCTTGTACAATCATAGGTGTTCCTCGGAAGACTTCAATATAAACCGTGAGTAACCAGCCAAAAATCTTTTGTAACCAAGCTAAGATAAGATTGGATGCTTTTGGAGCAGTACGATAAACACCAATAAGAAGGCCGATAATCAAACCGGCAATTGTACCAATAATTGAAATGAGTAAAGTAACACCTGTCCCACGAAGAAGAGCTTTCCAATTGTTTTTGACAATTTTGCTGACTTGGTCGAAAAAGTTAGATTTGCTTTCTTTTTGATCACTGTTATTTTGACTAGGCTGCATTGGGATGATCTTATCCATTAAAGATATTTGCTCTTTTAGAGGAAATTGATCCAAGGCAGCGTTGACTTGTTCTATTCGTGGATCACCTTTACGCATACCAACAGCAATAGTAACATCGGATTTGCTTACTTTAAAACCGTTTTTTAAAGAGACCATTTTAAAGTTTGAATTTGCTTTAGTTGATGACAGCGCTTCAGGACGTTCGGAGACATAAGCATCAATAACATTAGAAGCTAAGGCCTGTCTCATCTGAGAGAAGTCTCCCATAGCTGTTTGCCGAGATACTTTAGGAATCTGATTAATCAAATTATAAAGATAAACACCTTGTTGGGAGGTCACCTTTGCGCCTGAGAAGTCATTGAGATTTTTGGCTTTGGCATACTTACTGTCTTTGCGTACAACAAGAACAGGCTCGCTAGTATAGTAGCTATTAGAAAAGGCAATTTCTTTTTTGCGTTCTTTGGTTGGACTCATTCCAGCGATAATCAGATCAATTTTTCCGGATGTTAGGGCTGGCACAAGTCCTTCCCATTTTGTTTTAACAATGAGTGGTTTTTTGCCCAGAACTTTAGCAATTTTTTTGGCTGTTTGAACATCGTAGCCGTTTGCGTATTGCTTTGTTCCTTCAATAGGTACAGCCCCATTGCTGCTATTGTCTTGGGTCCAGTTGAAAGGCGCATAAGCTGCTTCCATTCCAACACGTAGGTAGTTGTCTGCCTGAGCATTTGTCACACCAATAAACAGCATGAAAAGGGCAGCCAGACAGCTTAAAATTGTCTTTTTCATTCAGAAGACTCCTGTATAAAATTTTTTACTTTATCATTTTACAGCAAAAAGTAGCGTATTTCAATATCACTATCTAAAAATAGAAGGTTTATCTTTGACTGGGTTTTATGATAAAATAAAAAAAGAATTCTTGATATACTGAGGTTTATAAATGAAGAAATTACTGCTTTTCTTAGCAACTTGTTTATCTTTGGTAACAACTAGCTTTGTTTCAGCTAAGGATGTTGATTATAATATCAGACTTTATTGGGGAAGGCTGACACTTAATAAAGATAATACAGCGACTTTTCAACAGGATCTTGTTTATGATTTTGCTTCATCCTACAATGGCCAATACGTTACCTTGGGTTCAGCAGGCAATGTACCTAAAGGATTTAAAATTAATAGCAATCCTGAAGTGAAAGCCTATGAGGTTAACGAGCAGGGAAAATTGACAAAACGCCCGATAAAGACCAAAATAGAACAGCTGTCAGATGGCTATCGCGCTAAAGTCTATAATGGCGGACATAGCGGTGATCGTGTTGTCCTTTCTTTAAAGTGGAAACTTCACCATGTCACAACTATTTATTCTGATATTGCTGAACTTAATTGGACACCAATTAGTGATTGGGATGCTCCTTTGGATAAGGTTGTCCTGACAGTTAAGGGACCTTCAAATTTTTTGGCTGTAAGCAGGTTCCATGCTCATACAGGCTACTTTAAAAAGCAGCCTAAAGTCACTCAAAAAAATGGAAACTATGAAGTTAATATTGAGGGTCTTGGCAAGAATAAAAAGTTGGAACTGCATGCTTATTGGAAACGTTCGGATTTTGCTGCTGCCACCGACAAGTCAAGCAAGAGATTATCAAAGTTTCAAGCTCTTGAAGCTAAAATTGCCAGACGTCAGAAATTTTATCCTCTTTTAGTCGGCTGGCTGTTTCCGATGGTCAGCGCCATCCTTATTTTTATTTCTATTGTTCTCTATGCTACTTGGAAAGTGGTATTAGGACAGAGAAAAGCAGCAAGGCATATGCATTTATTCAGTCCGCCGGCTGACTTATCCCCTTTGATTCTTTCTCGTTATGTTTATGATTTAGAAATTCAAGAGTTATCTCCTTTGAAAACTAAGCGGAAGCGATATGATTTAGGTTTTAAAGAGCTGATTCAAGCTAGCCTTTTAGACTTGATTGATCAAGGAAAACTAGTCATTGCAGATGATCATAAATCTTTTTTTGTTCCTGATTGGAATAGACTAGAAAGCTATGAAAAGAAATTTCTTATTTTTGTTTATGGTGATAATAAAAAGACCATGCCTATTGATGGTGCTTTTGATGATTATAAAATTGACAAAAGTATTTTCAAGGGCAGCAATGAGACAGAAATTCGCAGACGGGGCGGTGATATTCTCCATTTGTTTGAAAATCGTATGGAGAAGTTAGATAAGGCTGTTAAAAATAAAATAAGCTCTTTGAGTTTGAATGATATTCATCGCGAGAGAACGGGCGAAGAAAAGACTCAGCTTATCTTGGTTTATTTCTTTGTATCTACTGCCATGTTGTTTGCCTTTTTTGTAGGAGCTTTTGCTCTTATCAAGGGTTATTGGCTGGGGCTTGGGACCAATCTGTTATTGCTTATTGTAGCCAGTCTTTTTCTGATTTTCTATCGTCGAAAAGATGATTATTATAATGTTTCAAGTCTTCTTACGCAAGAAGGTCTTGCTATCAAACAGGGTTGGGATTCTTTTGAGAATATGATTCGTGACATTAAGAGATTTGATGATGTCGAACTTGAAGGGGTTATTATCTGGAACCGTATTTTGGTATATGCCACCCTTTACGGATATGCTGAACGTGTTCAAAATTATTTGAAAGTTAAAAATATTCATTTGCAGAACCCACAAATGAATGCTTATCTTGAGATCAACCCGAGTTACTATGTGGGACAGTCAACCGCAGATTTATCAACCTATACCTCAACTGCTACGAGTGCTTCAAACTTTTCGGTATCGTCTGGCGGCTCAAGCGGCGGTGGTTTCTCCGGAGGCGGAGGCGGTGGAGGCGGCGGAGCCTTCTAACTTAGTAAACAAGTAAAGTAAATTTGACTCATAAGAAGTAAATAAAAGGGAGAAAAGATGTTGTTTTTTGAAATCATTAAGGCTATTATTTTTGGGATTGTGGAGGGGATTACCGAGTGGCTTCCTATCTCAAGTACTGGGCATTTGATTTTAGTGGAAGAATTTATTCACTTTAACAATGCCAATGCAGCTTTTACCAATATGTTTAATGTAGTGATACAGCTCGGTGCCATTTTAGCGGTTGTTGTTATTTATTTTGATCGTTTAAATCCTTTTAAAAGCGGTAAAACAGCGCGTGAAGTGCAGATTACTTGGCAGCTTTGGGCAAAGGTTATTTTATCAGCTTTGCCAGCAGCTGTGATTGGCCTCATATTTGATGACTGGCTGGATGCACATTTCCAAAATTTCTTTAGCGTTGCTTTGATGCTGATTCTTTATGGTATTGCCTTTATCTACGTTGAAAGACGCCATCAAGGTGTTGAACCGCAAGTAACTCATTTGGTAAGTTTGCCTTATAAAACGGCCTTTTTCATTGGTCTGTTTCAGGTGCTGTCATTAATTCCGGGAACAAGCCGATCAGGAGCAACTATTTTAGGTGGTATTTTGCTGGGAACCAGTCGGCAAGTCGCAACAGAATTCACTTTCTTTCTCGGAATACCGATTATGTTTGGTGCTAGCCTTGTAAAGGTGCTTAAATTTATTGTATCAGGCACGATTCTAACTGGTAGTCAACTTTTCATTTTACTAGTGGCTATGTTAGTTGCCTTTGCAGTCAGCCTTTACGTTATTCGCTTCTTAACAGATTACGTTAAAAACCATGATTTTACTTTCTTTGGGAAATACCGTATTGGTTTGGGGATACTTCTTTTATTTTATGGCTTAATGAAGGTCTTATTTGGCTGAAATTTGTTTGTCATTTTTGCCTGCTCTAAAATTGAAAAAAATGGGCTTTTCTTGTATAATGAAATAACTACTCGTATGAGGTAAAGACTATGGAAATGAAACAAATCAGCGAAACAACATTAAAAATCACCATCAGTATGGAAGATTTAGAAGAAAGAGGCATGGAATTAAAAGATTTCTTGATTCCGCAGGAAAAGACGGAAGAATTTTTCTATACTGTTATGGATGAGCTGGACTTGCCTGAAAATTTCAAGGACAGTGGGATGTTAAGCTTTCGAGTAACACCAAGGAATGATCGCATTGATGTTTTTGTCACTAAGTCAGAAATCAATAAAAATCTTAATTTGGAGGATTTGTCTGATTTTGATGATATTTCAAAAATGTCTCCGGAGGATTTCTTTAATACCTTGGAGGAAACCATGCGTGAAAAAGGGGATGCTGCAGCTCTGGATAAATTGGCTGAAATTGAAAAAAGAGAAGAAGAGAAGACTCAGCAGGAAAAAGGTGAAACTAAGGAAAAAAGAGATTACGTTCACTTTGTGCTGGATTTTCCTAATATTCAGCAAGTCATAAGTTTTGCTAAGACAGTTGACTATGATGTAGAGGCTTCAGAACTTTTTAAGGAGTCTGACGCTTATCACATGACTGTTCTGCTTAATCTCGAAGATAAACCTGACTATTATGCTGATCTTATGTTTGCAAGAATGTTGGAGCATGCTGGTAGAGGAACAAAGACACGTGCTTATCTATTAGAACATGGAGTTCAGCTCATTAAAGCAGATGCTCTGCAAGAATTACAAATGATTGGATAAGCTAGATGATACCAATTACCTTAAAATTTGTTCTTGTACTAATTGCGACGCTTTTGACTTCACTTGTTTTGACTCCTTTAGTTAGATTTTTCGCTTTTAGGGTGGGGGCAGTTGATAATCCAAATGCGAGACGGATTAATAAGGTCCCTATGCCTAGTGCTGGCGGACTTGCCATTATTATTTCATTTGTGATTGCAACATTGGCTCTTATGCCCATGATTCTAAAAACGCAAATCGGAGGAAAATCCTATTTTGAATATATCTTACCAGTTGTTCTTGGTGCCTTAGTGATTGCCTTGACAGGTTTTATTGATGATGTTTATGAACTCTCACCTAAAATAAAATTCTTAGGTATTTTGCTTGGTGCTGTTATTATTTGGATTTTTACAGACTTTCGATTTGATAGTTTTAAGATTCCTTTTGGTGGTCCCATGCTCCACTTTAATCCTTTCTTGAGTTTCTTCTTAACGATTTTGTGGGTTGTTGCCATTACTAATGCTGTTAATTTGATTGATGGTTTGGATGGTTTGGTTAGTGGTGTTTCGATGATTAGTCTGACCACTATGGGATTGGTATCTTATTTTTTTCTCTATGATACCGATATTTTTTTAACACTTACTATTTTTGTTTTGATCTTTGCTATTGCTGGTTTCTTTCCTTATAATTACCATCCTGCTATTATCTATCTTGGTGATACTGGTGCTTTATTTATTGGTTTTATGATTTCGGTTTTATCTCTTCAAGGGTTAAAAAATGCAACGGCGGTTGCTGTTGTCACCCCTATCATTGTCTTAGGAGTTCCTATTGTTGATACGACGGTCGCCATTATCAGACGAACCTTATCAGGTCAGAAATTTTACGAAGCTGATAATATGCACTTACATCATAGATTGCTTGCTATGGGATTCACTCATCGCGGAGCTGTTTTAGTCGTCTATGGCATTGCTATGTTCTTCTCTTTGGTATCTCTGCTTTTAAATGTATCCAGTCGTCTGGGTGGGATCCTTCTTATGATTGGTGTTGCCTTTGCTTTGGAAATTTTTATTGAAGGTTTAGAGATTTGGGGACCTAAAAGAACACCACTCTTCAGACTATTGGCTTTTATTGGCAATAGTGATTACCGTCAAGAAGTAGTAGCTAAATATCGCCGTAAGAAGAAAAAGTAATTTTTAGACAAGAAGAAAGTCCAATTGGACTTTTTTTGTTATAATGAATAATGATAAATGAAAGGAGCGTACAATGTCTGTACTCGAAATAAAAGATCTTCATGTCTCTATTGAAGATAAAGAAATTTTAAAAGGTGTTAATCTGACCTTGAAAACAGGTGAAATTGCAGCCATTATGGGGCCTAACGGGACTGGGAAATCAACGCTTTCAGCAGCTATTATGGGAAATCCCATTTTTGAAGTGACACAAGGAGAAATTTTACTTGACGGTGAAAATATTTTGGAAATGGAAGTTGATGAGCGAGCTCGCTTAGGGCTTTTTCTTGCCATGCAATATCCGTCTGAAATTCCAGGAATTACTAATGCAGAATTCATCCGTGCGGCAATGAATGCTGGTAAGAAAGATGATGAGAAGATTTCTGTTCGTGATTTTATCATGAAACTGGATGAAAAAATGGAATTGCTGGGTATGAAAGAAGAAATGGCAGAGCGCTACCTTAACGAAGGCTTTTCTGGTGGTGAGAAAAAACGTAATGAAATCTTGCAATTACTGATGTTAGAGCCTAAATTTGCCCTTCTCGATGAAATTGACTCTGGTCTTGATATTGATGCCCTTAAGGTCGTTTCTAAGGGAGTTAATGCCATGCGTGGTGAAGGCTTTGGTGCTATGATTATTACCCACTACCAACGTCTGCTTAATTACATCACACCAGATATTGTTCATGTTATGATGGATGGTCGTGTTGTATTATCTGGCGGACCAGAGCTGGCAGCTCGACTCGAAAAAGAAGGTTATGCCCAAATCGCTGAAGAACTCGGTCTTGAATACAGCGAAGAAGTCTAATTTGTAACTTCTTAACAAGAAAGAAAGGGAGTAACAAATGACAAAAAAATCTATTTTAACATTTTCACAATCTAAGGCAGAGCCTGCTTGGCTACAAGAAAAACGCTTAGCGGCCTTTGATAAGATTGATAACTTAGAGCTTCCAAGAATTGAACGTGTTAAATTTCAACGTTGGAATTTAGGGGACGGTACGATTACTGAAAGTCCAATTTCGGCTAATGTTCCAGACTTCACTTCCTTTGGAGAGAATCCTAAGTTGATTCAGCTTGGCACACAAACGGTTTTGGAAAGCTTGCCGGCAAAGCTTGTAGAACAAGGCGTCGTTTTTACAGATTTTCATTCAGCTCTAGAAGAAATTCCACAGGTCATTGAGAAGTATTTTGCCACTGCTCTTAAATTTGATGAAGATAAGTTGTCGGCCTATCATACAGCTTATTTTAACAGTGGATCCGTTCTTTATGTGCCTGACAATGTTGAAATTGACCTGCCTTTAGAAGGGATTTTTCTGCAGGACAGTACTAGCAATGTTCCGCTGAATAAGCATGTTTTAATCATTGCTGGACGCCATGCCAAGGTTAATTATTTGGAGCGTTTTGAGACGATTGGGGATAGCGATGTAAAGGCTACTGCCAATATTGCAGTTGAAGTTTTAGCACAGGCAGGCAGTCAAGTGAAATTTGCTGCTATTGATCGTTTGGGTAATAATATAACAACTTATATAAGCCGTCGCGGGCGTCTTGATAATGATGCCAGCATTGATTGGGCACTTGGTGTCATGAATGAAGGCAATGTTATTGCTGATTTTGACAGCGATCTTATCGGTAATGGCAGTCATGCTGAGTTGAAAGTTGTTGCGGCGTCAAGCGGTCGTCAAATTCAAGGAATTGACACTCGAGTGACCAACTACGGCAATAACTCTATCGGGCATATTCTCCAACACGGGGTTATCTTGGAACGTGGAACGCTAACTTTCAATGGTATTGGTCATATTATCAAGGGAGCTAAAGGAGCAGATGCTCAGCAGGAAAGTCGTGTCCTCATGCTTTCTGATAAAGCTAGAAGTGACGCTAATCCTATTCTTCTTATTGATGAAAATGAAGTCACAGCAGGGCATGCCGCGTCTATTGGACAAGTTGACCCAGAAGATATGTATTATCTAATGAGTCGCGGCATTGATAAAGAAACAGCAGAACGTTTGGTTATTCGTGGTTTCCTTGGAACAGTCATTACTGAAATTCCTGTTAAAGCTGTTCGTGACGAAATGATTGCTGTTTTGGATGAAAAATTGGATAAGAGATAAAATCATGACATTAGATACTCAAAAGATGAAACAGGATTTTCCCATTTTAAAACAAATTGTCAATGATGAACCTTTGGTATATCTTGACAATGCAGCTACAACTCAAAAGCCAAAACAGGTTTTAGCTTGTTTGAATGATTACTATAGACAGGATAATGCTAATGTCCATCGTGGCGTCCATAGCTTGGCTGAAAGAGCAACAGCTGCTTACGAAGCTGCTCGTGAAAAAGTCCGTCGTTTTATCAATGCTGACTCAACTAAAGAAATTCTTTTTACGAGGGGGGCAACAACAGGTTTGAATTGGGCTGCTCGTTTTGCTGAGGAAGTGTTACAAGCAGATGACGAAGTTCTTATTTCTGTCATGGAACATCATTCTAATATCGTTCCATGGCAGGAAGCTTGCCGGAAAACGGGTGCTAAGTTAGTTTATGCTTATTTAAAAGATGGGGAGCTTGATTTAGAAGATCTTACAAATAAAGTTTCTGCTAAAACAAGATTTATTAGTTTAACCCATATTTCTAATGTGCTAGGCTGTATCAATCCTATCAAGGAAATTGCACAGCTGGCTCATCAGCACAATGCCTACATGGTTGTTGATGGGGCACAATCGGCACCTCATATGACCATTGATGTTCAAGACTTAGACTGTGATTTCTTTGCTTTTTCAGGTCATAAGATGCTAGGACCTACTGGTATTGGTGTTCTTTATGGCAAAGAAGACATTCTTAAGCAAATGAGTCCTGTTGAATTTGGCGGTGAAATGATTGATTTTGTCTATGAACAAAAGACTACTTGGAAGGACTTGCCTTGGAAGTTTGAAGCAGGAACACCAAATATTGCAGGAGCCATTGCTCTTGGTGCAGCACTTGATTATTTAGCAGAATTGGGAATGGAACAGGTACAGGCTCATGAGCAAGAATTAGTGGCTTATGTTTTGCCTAAGTTGCAAGCTATTAAAGGGTTGACAGTCTATGGACCTGAGAATCCTGCAAAGCATACCGGGGTCATTTCCTTTAATCTGGAGGGTCTTCATCCTCATGATGTAGCAACAGCACTTGATTATGAAGGTGTTGCTGTTCGTGCAGGACATCATTGTGCACAGCCACTGATCAATTATTTAGGTCTTCATTCAGCAGCACGTGCAAGTTTTTATATTTATAATACAAAAGAAGACTGTGACAAATTAATAGAAGCGATTCTTAAAACAAAGGAGTTCTTTAATGGCACTCTCTAGATTAGATAGTCTTTATATGGCAGTTGTCGGGGATCATTCGAAACATCCTCATCATCATGGTTTTTTAGAAGATGTGGAACAGGTTAATCTTAATAATCCCACTTGCGGTGATGTCATCAGTTTATCGGTTAAATTTGATGGTGATAAAATATCAGATATTGCCTTTGCAGGTGATGGCTGTACGATTTCAACCGCTTCATCCAGTATGATGACAGACGCTGTCATTGGCAAGACTAAAAAAGAAGCCCTTGAATTAGCAGATATCTTTTCTAAAATGGTTCAAGGGGAAAAAGATGATAGACAAAAGAAATTGGGAGATGCAGCATTTCTTGCGGGTGTTTCCAAATTTCCTCAACGTATCAAATGCTCAACCTTGGCATGGAATGCCCTTAAGAAAGCTATTGAGCGACAAGAAAATTAAAGAATTAAGGAAAGGGTATTATGCCAGAAAACGAAAGAGTAGAACCAAAGCCAATTGACATAGGAGACTATCAATTTGGCTTTCATGATGATGTTAAACCGATTGCATCAACTGGAAAAGGTCCGACGAAAGAGGCTGTTCGAGAAATATCCCGTATCAAAGGTGAACCAGAATGGATGTTGGACTTCCGTCTTAAATCGCTGGAGATATTTTATAAAATGCCTATGCAAGAATGGGGTCCTGACTTAACAGGTATTGATTTTGATGATATCATTTACTATCAAAAACCAACTGATAAACCAGCACGTTCATGGGAGGAAGTTCCAGAAAAAATCAAAGATACTTTTGAAAAGATTGGTATTCCTGAAGCGGAACGTGCTTATTTAGCTGGAGCTTCAGCTCAGTATGAATCAGAAGTTGTTTATCATAATATGAAAGAAGAATATGATAAACTTGGTATTGTTTTTACGGATACTGATTCAGCTCTTAAAGAATATCCTGAACTTTTCAAAAAATATTTTGCAAAATTGGTGCCGCCAACTGATAATAAATTAGCAGCTTTAAATTCAGCTTTTTGGTCAGGTGGAACCTTTATCTATGTGCCAAAAGGTGTTAAAGTAGATATTCCATTGCAGACTTACTTTCGTATCAATAATGAAGGAACGGGACAATTTGAACGGACCTTGATTATTGTTGATGAAGGTGCCAGCGTGCATTATGTGGAAGGCTGTACAGCACCGACTTATTCAACGGCCAGTCTGCATGCTGCTATTGTCGAAATTTTTGCCCTTGATGGTGCTTATATGCGTTATTCAACCATTCAAAACTGGTCAGATAATGTTTACAATTTGGTCACTAAGCGAGCCAAAGCTATGACAAACGCAACGGTGGAATGGATTGATGGTAATCTGGGAGCCCATACAACCATGAAATACCCATCTGTTTATCTTGACGGAGAAGGTGCGCGAGGCACCATGCTATCCATTGCTTTTGCCAATCGTGGTCAGCATCAGGATACAGGAGCTAAGATGATTCATAACGCTCCTCATACCAGTTCTTCTATTGTCTCCAAATCTATTGCTAAAGGTGGAGGAAAGGTGGATTATCGTGGGCAAGTGTCTTTCAATAAGTCATCTCAAAAATCTGTTAGTCATATTGAATGTGATACCATCATTATGGATGATATTTCAGCATCTGATACTATTCCTTTTAATGAAATCCACAATTCACAAGTTGCTCTGGAACATGAAGCTAAGGTTTCAAAAATTTCAGAAGAACAGCTTTACTATCTCATGAGTCGTGGGTTAACGGAGTCAGAAGCTACTGAAATGATTGTCATGGGCTTTGTTGAGCCTTTTACCAAGGAACTTCCGATGGAGTATGCGATTGAACTCAATCGTTTGATTTCCTATGAGATGGAGGGTTCAGTTGGTTAATTAAGACGTTATGATTAAGTTTTAAAAACAATGATAGCTCATTGTTTTTAAAGCTTTTTTATTTACATTAAAGTAAGCTTTAAATCAAGTAGGAAGCCAGTAGACTGATAAAATAACTAAAGGTAAAGGGGCAGATGAATGGTAACTTCAAAATTTTGTTCTGCAGTCCTTAACGAATCAATCTATTCTTTCACTAAACTCACAAGGGAGAGATAATAGATTTGAAAGGGGTTTCAAAAAATGTTAGAATAAAAGAAATAAGAATTTATTTTTAGTTGTAAAAGGAGACAAGATGAAAAGAAAGTTTATCATTCTTATAAGCCTCTTTGTTAGTCTTTTGATAGTGACAGCTTGTGATCTTCAAAATGTTAACCAGTCTATTAAAAAAGCGCAGCAAGCAGTGAACAAACGAGATGATAAGATGACTGTCAGCGATTTCTTTAAGAAAGTCAAAAGAGCCAATCGTTCTGTAGAAACGGTGCATTTTGATATGACGACTGACGTAGAATCACGTACTCGAAAACATCAGACCATGACAGCTGATATTGGGTATGATTCTTATACTGCTAGTATTAATAGAGCTAACATTATTATTGAAGAAACAATTAATGGTGTGGATAGTTATCAAGAGTTAGTTGGTAACCAAAACAGTTCTCAATCACGGACTTCTAAAGACGGCAATTGGACTAAGTCAAACGCTGCAGGCAGTTATCGGGTTCATCCTAGTTATTTTAATTTTTTAAAAGTACTCTATACCATGAAGGACGATTTAGTTCTTAAGCAAAGTGGCAATGTTTATAGGCTTGGCTTACGCAGTCAGAATGTAGATATCGTTTCTTTGTTTAAGGAAGAGTTGAATCTCTATTTGAGGGGGGTTAGTCAGTCAGAGTTGAAGAAAGGATTTGAAGTTACCTTTGACAAGAAAACTTTTCATTTAAAAACATTTAAGTTGAGCTTATCTTATGCTGGTAGCAGGGGACAGCTTGATATGATAGCCAAAGGTGAATTTTCGAGGTGGAATAAGCTTTCAGATTCTCAATTTTCTGTATCTGATTCGGATGCTTAGATAACTTGTTCGTCTTACTGATTGAGCTTTAGATTTTGTAAAATGAAAAAGAATAAAACTCCTCAGCTTGTTTTAGCAGCAATCAGAGAATGGAACAGAAGGATTATAATTCCATACATCAGCACATCAGCCAGCGCCTAAAGACGCTGGCTGATAATTTGGGCTTATAGCCCTCGTCCAAACCACCCGTTAGACGGGTGGTTATGATTCAAGTCTCACTGCTTTTGATTTGTCACCAGACTCTTTTTCATTATAACTTCTCATTGACGTATCTGACAAAATGATTCCACCAGACTTTAAGAAAGAAGCTGCGCTTCACTTCTTTTTTAGCAACTAATGGGATACTCGGTGGTGTCTCTAGGTAGCCTTGACCAACGGGATTGTCATCTTTAAAAGTAGCCTTTGCGACTAGTTGTCCTTTTTTAATAACTGCTGTGTAACCATTTTTTTTAGAAGCGATGGAAACAGTATTTTTTTTATGAGATAGTTTATTTTGAATGACGGTAAAATTCTTTTTAGCGACAGCAGGAACAGTTGTTCTTTTGCCATCAATAACCTTGACCTTGCTTCCTTGATACGTCTGACCTTTGTGAATAAGTGTGATGGGTTCATAGGTATTGTTGACATAGTTTAATAAATTATTAGTTGCTTGAAAACGTGCGGCGTCATCATCACTATCAGACTTGTCGGCATTTAAAACGACAGAAATCAGGCGCATACCATTTTCCTTTGAAGTAGCTACAAAGCAAGCACCTGCTAATTCGGTTGTTCCTGTTTTTAGACCATCAACACCTTCACGCGCATAAGGCATATTTGGTAACATATAATTATAGGTTTCCATTTTATTTCCTGAAAAATCACTGTTTGTTTTTTCCGTGATTTTTAGAACTTGCGGAAATTCTTTGATTAGGTGATGAGCGACGATAGCAACATCTCTGGCACTCATCATGTTTTCATCTTCAGAGCTGGAGTCGGGATAGATATGATCGCCCAAAGTTTTATTGTTAAGACCAGAAGCATTAACTAGTTTGGCATCTGTAATTCCCCATTCTTGTAGTTGCTTTTTCATCATATCAACGAATTTAGGTTCAGTACCGCCAACTTTTTCAGCCAAAGCGATAGCAGCACTATTGGCACTAGCAATCATAGAAGCTTCTACTAATTCTTTTACTGTATATTCTCTAGCATCCATGGGGACATTGCTGGCGCTGTAATCCTTTGTCAAACTATAAGGATAGTCAGAAATCTTAACCTTGCTAGACCAGGTGAGATCACCAGATTTAATTTCCTTATAAACCATATAAACAGTCAGCATTTTAGTAATAGAAGCAATACCGGCAGTGGTATCGGCATCCTTTTCATAGAGAATCTTTCCTGTATTAGCTTCAACAGCAATGGCATGCTTAGCAGAGACATCAAAGTTCTCTTCAGCCTTTACCCCAAAGCCGATTAGGGATATTAAAATAAATAGTAAGCATACAATCTTTTTCATCATAAATTTAATTATAGCATAATTTTAAGAGTGAATATGCTTTTCCTAAAAAATCTAATACCCTTAAATAGAGAAGAGAAATTGGACTATTTTTTAGGAGTAGGACGATAAAACTGATTTTTAGGAGATCGCGATTGTATTTTAAATTTATTTATATATCGTTCATAAATTGGAAGATTCAAAACCAATTTTTTCCTTGACAGAAGCTTGCTAAAAGGGAAGAAATGCGCTAAAATAAAAATGATATTAGTTTCAATTTTCAGATTATTGAAAAGTAAAGAGGAGACATTATGATAGCAATAAAGAAAAGTCCATGGAAACGTGTTGGTTTAGGGCTGGTAACTGTTACTTCAGCAGCTATTTTAGCAGCCTGTGGAAACGGGAACAAGCAAACTTCAAAAGATGAGATTAATTGGTATACTCCAATTGATATCAATTCTTTGGATATTTCAAAAAGTACAGATACTTATTCTGGTATCGCGATTGGAAATTCAGGAAGTAATCTGTTGCGTGTTGATGATAAAGGCAAACCAGCCCCTGACCTTGCTAAAAAAGTGGAAGTGTCAAAAGATGGCTTAACTTACACAGCAACATTGCGCAAGGGCATCAAATGGTCCGATGGTAGTGCCATTACAGCTAAGGATTTTGTTTACTCATGGCAGCGTATGGTTAATCCAAAGACAGCTTCAGAATATTCAGGTCTTGCTGTTGAGTCTCATGTAAAGAATGCCAAAGCCATTAATAGCGGTGACATTAAAGATCTTAATGAACTCGGAGTTAAGGCTGATGGCAATAAAGTTATCTTCACCTTAGAATCACCGACTCCTCAGATGAAATATCTGCTTGCTTTCACAAGCTTTATGCCACAAAAACAATCCTTTGTTGATAAAGTCGGTAGTAAATATGGGACCAATGCTAAGAGTCAAATTTATTCAGGACCTTACACTTTAAGTGGCTGGAATGGCACTAACGGCAGTTTTAAACTGAAAAAGAATAAATATTACTGGAATGCTGACAAGGTCAAAATTAATACCATTAATTTCCAAACGGTAAAAAAACCTGAGACAGCTGTTCAAATGTATAAACGTGGTGAATTAGATACAGCTAATATTTCAAATACTCCAGCTCTTTTCAAAGCTAACAAGGGCAACAAAGATGTCGTTGATGTCTTTGAAGCAACAACTGCTTACATGCAGTATAACCAAACAGGCACTAACAAAGCTCTAGCTAATAAGAAAATTCGCCAAGCACTGAATTATGCAACTAATCGTAAGGCTTATGTAGAAACAGCAATACCGACAGGTTCACGCGCAGCAACTGGCGTAGCACCTTATAAATTGGCCAAAGTGGATGGTAAGGATCTTTCTAAGTATGTGGCACCGGGCTATACTTATAATGCCGCCAAAGCAAAACAACTCTTTAAGGAAGGTTTGCAAGAGATTGGCGAAACATCAGTGAAATTTACAGTGACTTCCGATGCTGATTCACCTGTAGCTAAATCTGGTCTTGACTATATTAAAGGAGCTTGGGAAAAGGCGCTTCCAGGTTTGACAATTGAAGAAAAGTTCGTGCCGTTCAAACAGCGTATTCAAGATACACAAAATCAAAACTTTGAGATTGTCATGTCTCTTTGGGGCGGCGACTATCCAGAAGGTTCGACCTTCTACAGTAATTTCACGACAAGTTCACCTTATAATGGTGGAAAATTCGTAAATTCTACTTATGATCAGGCCTATGAAAAAGCAATTACAATGGATGCCTTAAATCCTACAAAGGCAGCTGAAGATTATAAAGCAGCAGAAAAAGCCTTATTTGATGAAGCAAATGTTAATCCAATTTACTTCCGCAGTACAAAGTCATTGCAAAACCCAAGTATCAAGGGTCTGATTCGCAGTTCTACAGGTTTGAATGTGGACTTCACCTATGCTTATAAGAAATAACTTTTAAGATAACAACACTTTTACACATGGCAAGGATTGGCTTGATGCCAGTTCTTGTTTTTATTGGAGAGCTTTCGCCGATAAAAACAAAGAAAAGGAATCATTATGCTCAAATATATTCTTAAACGTTTGGGAATTCTTTTGCTGACTTTATTTATAGTTGTCACTATTACTTTCTTTCTCATGAAAGCGATGAAAGGAACTCCCTTTAACAATCCCAAATTAAGTCCGGATGCTATTGCTGCTCTGAACGTTCAATATGGTCTAGATAAACCTCAATGGCAACAATATTTGCTCTATTTGAAAAATGTCTTCACAGGTGACTTAGGAACTAGTTTTCAATATACCAATCAATCTGTGACGACACTTATTGTTCAAAGGCTAGGTATTTCTGCCCAACTTGGTTTACAAGCACTTGTCTTAGGTGTTGGAATGGGTTTGATTGTAGGTGCTCTTTCTGCGCGTCATCAAAATGATAAAATAGATGGCCTCCTAAGTGTCATTTCAACACTTGGTTATTCTGTTCCTTCTTTCATTTTGGCTGTTTTCTTGTTGAATACATTTGGCTATCGTCTGCAATTCTTACCTGTATCTGGTTGGGGCTCTTTTGCTCAAACCATTCTGCCGACCTTGGCGTTATCATTTAATCCATTTGCAGTAACAACTCGTTTTGTTAGAAGTGAGATGATTGAAGCTTTGAACTCTGATTACATTCAACTGGCGCGTGCTAAAGGTTTGACAGAACGTCAGGTTGCCAATCATCACGCCTATCGCAATTCAATGATTCCTGTTTTGACCTTAGTGGGTCCTATGGCTGCTAATCTTTTAACAGGTTCTGTGTTGATTGAGAGAATTTTTTCGATTCCGGGTATCGGGGAGCAATTTGTGAATTCCATCCCTTCCAATGATTATCCTGTTATCATGGGAACGACGATTGTTTATGCTGTTATGTTGATGAGTATGATCTTATTGACAGATATCGTTACCAGCATTGTTGATCCGCGCGTTCGTTTGCAGTAAGGAGAGTGACATGGCAGATAAAAATAGAGAGTTTGTGCTCATTGGGGCAGGAAGTACCAAAGCACAAGAAAAAATTGAAAAGCCGGCTCTATCTTTCTTACAAGATGCTTGGCGACGGTTAAAGAAAAATAAGTTAGCAGTTGTTTCACTTTGGTTTTTAACCTTATTAATCTCTTTTTCTTTGGTATCTCCTTTGTTTGTATCACAAAAAGATGCTAATAGTTTTGATTCGGACAAAGTATCAACTTATAGTAATTTGCCGCCTAATAGCGGTCTTGGTATTCCGGGTTGGAATGGTGTTTTTCAGATGCCAGGCTCTAGCAAGGCATCCAATGTCTATGAAGATCAAGCCGTTCCAAAAGGGAAAACATTCCTTTTGGGAACCGATAGTTTGGGACGCAGTCTAGGTAAGCGGATTATTGTTGGTGTTCGTATTTCGCTTTTAGTAGCAGTCGCTGCTACCTGCATTGACTTACTTATTGGGGTTGTTTATGGTCTGACTTCGGGCTATGTTGGCGGTGCTGTTGATATCATTATGCAGCGGATTATTGAAATTATTTCTTCTGTTCCAAATCTAATTATCGTAACCATGTTAGGGCTTTTATTAGGGAATGGGATTATTGCAATTATCTTGTCCATTGCTTTAACGGGTTGGACTTCAATGGCAAGGCAGGTTCGAAACATGACCTTATCATATAAGGAAAGGGATTTTGTTTTAGCTGCCAGAACTTTAGGTGAAAGCAGTCCTAAAATTGCTTTTAAACATATTTTACCCAATATTTCTGGTGTTATTATTGTGCAAATTATGATGACGATTCCTTCTGCCATTATGTATGAAGCTATTCTTTCAGCTATCAATTTAGGAGTAAAACCACCAACGTCTTCTTTGGGTTCTCTTATTTCTGATGCTCAAGAAAATTTACAATATTACCCTTATCAAATCATCTTACCGGCTCTTGCTTTAGTCTTTATTTCTTTAGCGTTTATTTTACTTGGAGATGGTTTACGTGATGCATTTGATCCAAAATCAGGACAAGACTAGGAGGAAAATATGAGTAAGGAAAAAATTTTACAAGTCAATAACCTCCATGTCAATTTTCATACCTATGCAGGTGAAGTAAAAGCTATTCGAGATGTTAGTTTTTATTTAGAAAAAGGGGGAACACTGGCTATTGTTGGCGAATCTGGTTCTGGAAAGTCGGTAACCACACGAACTTTAATGGGGTTGTCAGCAAAGAATGCTGAGATTTTCGGAGATATTGAGTTTAAGGGACGCAATCTAAATGATTTGAAGGAAGAAGACTGGGTTCATATTCGCGGAAATGATATTTCCATGATTTTCCAAGATCCTATGACAAGTTTGGATCCAACCATGCGTATTGGCCTTCAAATTGCTGAACCTATTATCAAGCATGAAAAAGTAACTAAAAAAGAAGCTCTCAAGCGGGCTCTTGACATGATGGAAAAGGTCGGTATTCCCAATGCGCAAGAACACATCAACGATTATCCTCACCAGTGGTCAGGCGGTATGCGCCAGCGCGCTGTCATAGCTATTGCTTTGGCAACTAATCCTGAAATCCTTATTGCAGATGAACCAACGACAGCTCTTGATGTTACCATTCAAGCACAAATTCTTCATTTAATGAAAGAAATCCAAAAGAATACTGACTCTTCCATTATCTTTATCACTCATGATTTGGGTGTCGTTGCAGGTATGGCAGACCGTGTTGCTGTTATGTATGCAGGCAAGATTGTGGAATATGGTACAGTAGATGAGGTTTTCTACAACCCACAGCATCCCTACACTTGGGGGCTTCTCAATTCGATGCCTACAACTAATACAGCTTCAGGCAGTTTGCATTCAATTCCCGGAACACCGCCTGACTTGTTGCAGCCCCCTCAAGGAGATGCTTTTGCTCCAAGAAATGAATTCGCTCTTGATATTGATCTTAAGGAGGAGCCGCCATTTTTTAAAGTTAGTGATTCACATTATGCTGCTACTTGGCTGTTAGATGATCGTGCTCCTAAGATTACTCCGCCGGAAAGAATTTTGCAGCGTTGGGGAAAATGGAAAGAGCTTACAGGGAGAAAAGCATAATGACTGAAAATCGTAAAAAACTAGTTGAAGTCAAAAATGTTTCTTTGACATTCAATAAAGGAAAAGCCAACCAAGTAAAAGCAATAGATAATGTCAGCTTTGATATCTATGAAGGAGAAGTTTTTGGACTTGTTGGGGAATCTGGTTCAGGTAAGACGACAATTGGCCGTGCTATTTTAAAACTTTACAATATTGATAAAGGAGAAATTGATTTCGAAGGTGAAACGATTTCAAAATTAAAGGGAAAATCATTGTTTAATTTTCGTAAGAAAGCGCAAATGATTTTCCAAGATCCTCAAGCCAGCTTGAATAGTCGCATGAAAGTTAGGGATATTATTGCTGAAGGACTTGATGTTCATAAATTGGTTAAAAATAAGGCAGACCGTGACGCAAAAGTTCAGGATTTACTGGATCTGGTTGGGTTAAATAAGGATCATTTAACACGTTATCCGCATGAATTTTCAGGCGGTCAGCGTCAACGGATTGGGATTGCTCGTGCTTTGGCGGTTGAGCCTAAATTCATTATTGCTGATGAGCCCATCTCTGCTTTGGATGTCTCTATCCAAGCTCAGGTTGTTAATCTCATGCAAAAACTGCAGCATGAACAGGGACTAACGTACCTGTTCATTGCTCATGATTTATCAATGGTTAAGTATATTTCGGATCGCATTGGTGTGATGCATTGGGGAAAAATTGTGGAAATTGGGACATCTGATGAGGTTTACCATCACCCCATTCATCCTTATACTCAAAGTCTCTTATCAGCTGTTCCTGAACCCGATCCAGTTTTAGAACGTCAACGTATTCATAAAGTTTATGACCCAGTTGATGAGTTAGATGGGCAGGAACGGGAAATGAGAGAAATTACACCGGGGCATTTTGTTTTAGCAACAGAAGAAGAGGCAAAAGCCTATAAGAAAAAATAAAGCTGAGCTGAAAGTCCTATTTTAACTGTACTAATGACAAAATCTCATTTTTGAAATAGCTGAATTAATTCATTTGATACAGCGTGTTTTCTTGTTTTTAAGTGATATTTAATATCAGACCATTTTAATCCTAATAATCATTTGTTTTTTATGTTTGATGGTATCGTAACTTTTAGAATTTGTATTCCTAACTTTTTTGACAACTTTTTTGAGTGGTTAAGGAACCTGTCAATATTCTTTTTACTACAGCAGAAATTATTCTTATATGAAGAGTGAGCCAAAATCGGTAATTGTAATGAATTGCAATTTCGATTTTGTCGGTTCACTCTTTTTTGCTAAGCTAGCATTATCTCATAAATAAAATCGTTTATTGTTGACTTTTGAGATAATGCATAAGAGAAATCATTATATGTGGTTTAGTGAAAGTTATTGGCATCTGCTTTTTGTTTCTTTGTAAATGTTAATAATAAGATAAAACGTGCTCATAATTTGTCTAGTTTATTTTTTGTTTTTTATTGAGTATGAAACCTTTTGGAAATCATCCCTACTATTTGTTTCATTTATTTTAGAATTTTTAATAAAATAAACAAAATATTTGTCACTAATTAGTAGTAATGTTATTATATTAGCATAATGACAATGGAGGTAATTATTTATGTCAAATTTTTTAGATTTACAAAAACAACGTCGCAGTATCTATGCCTTAGGCAAAACTGTTGATTTATCAAAGGCTGAATTAGTTGCATTAATTCAAAATGCCATTAAGCAGGCGCCGTCAGCTTTTAATTCGCAAACCAGCCGTGCTCTCATTCTTTTCGGGCAGGACTCTCAAGATTTTTGGAATAAAATTGCTTACAGTGAATTAGAAAAAGTCACACCAGCAGAAGCCTTTGCAGGGACAAAAGCGAAGTTGGAAAGTTTTGCTGCTGGAGTTGGAACCATTCTTCTATTTGAAGATCAAGCTGTTGTCAGAAATTTAGAAGAAAACTTTCCGCTTTATGCAGAGAATTTCCAGCCTTGGTCTGAACAAGCACACGGTATTGCTCTTTATGCTATTTGGTTAGCACTAGCTGAACAAAATATTGGTATGAGTGTTCAGCACTACAATCCGCTTGTTGATGCTCAAGTTGCTGAAAAATATGATTTACCAGCTAACTGGAAAATGCGTGCACAAATACCTTTTGGTTCAATTGAAGCACCTGCTGGTGAGAAAGAATTCATGGCAGATCAAGATCGGTTCAAAGTTTTTGGTGACTAGCCATTAAAAATTTTGTTTGAATAATCAATAAGATAAGACGAAAAAAAGCGCCCTTGTAAAAGGCACTTTTTTTGCTTTAATGATGGCTGCTGCTAGTTAAAGGAATGGGAACTTCAGGAAAGAGTTTGGCTAGAATTTTTCCCGTAATAATTTGTCCCGGTCCTTGGTAGCAATAAGTGTGCATGTACATAGAAGGATTGAAATTGAGTTCAATACAGGTGCAGTTTGGCTTTCCCTTGCTGGCTTTTAAGTTGGTATCTGGAATGATCAAATCCACCCCACAAACCCAAGCTCCCATTGCTGTCGCCATATTAGCTGCTAGTTGTTTGTAGCTAGGATCCATGGTTTCTGTCACATCAATCGAATCGCCGCCAGTTGAGATATTGGAATTACCACGAAGATTCACCTTCTTGCCCTTTGGTAAGATATCTTCTGGGGTATAACCTTCTTGCTGCAGCATCAGCAATTCAATATCACCGAGATCAATGATTTCAAGTGGAGAGCGATGCTCCCGGCCGCGAAGAGGATCCCTATTTTTTTGTGCCACGAGCTGCCGAACAGTACTATGGCCGTCTCCAACGACATTGGCCGCAACCCGCAAGAGAACGGCCTCACATTTACCGTCCAGAATGAAGAAACGGTATTCTGTTCCTGATATAAATTCTTCCACAAGGACCGAATAGTCTTCAATAAAGGCAATGTCAAGTGCTTTTTCGTAATCATTGTGACTGGCTGCTGTTTCAAAAATAGAAATCCCAAGTCCGAAATTGGTTGTCTTAGGTTTAACAACAATAGGTTTATTTTTGATTTGGGAATAATAGCGGAGGGCCTCGTCTTTATTGTCAAATTCAGCTCCTGCTGGGACAGGGTAGCCGTTTTCTCTTAGTATTTTTTTAGTCACCACTTTATTGGCCATGGCTAGGGGGATAACGTAGTTATCTTTAGAAGTCATGTTGCCATTTTTGACATATTCAATATGGTCATTATGCCACAGTTTGAGAAATTGATCATTTTCATCTAAAATTTCAAAATGAATTCCTTTTTGGATGGTATCAAAAAGCAGCATTTGTGTTGACAATTCCATGTTTTCATAGCCCTTGAGGGCATAATAATCTTGCCAAGCGTAGTTATGATAATCTTGCCCTTTTTTCTGTCCAAAATGCTCCAATGAGGCATGCTTAATATGCTCAAAGAGACGGCCGCTTAGAGTTAACTTAGGATTTTCAACTTGTTTTTTGATAGCAATTAGTAAATCATCATAGTAACTTGGTAATTTAAAGTGTTTAATTAAGGCTTCCATTGCTTCTATAATAAGGGAAGCAGAGTTCTCCTTTGGTAATTTTTCCAGAGGATGGCTTAATGCAATTTTATCATTAAGTTTTTGAGCCTTATCAAGTGCTTGATTCAGCTTTTTTGGTGTGTCAAGCCAGAGCATGGCCAAGATAAAGAGATGGACACTGTCAATGGTTTCTTGCGTAATGCCGCGATTGTTGAAGGGATTAAGATCAAAACAGCGAAATTCTAAATAAGTGATTCCTTTAGTAAGATAGTCACGATTATGCTTACTGCCACGCAAACGAACAGCTGAATAGAATTCTTTTTCAGCTGATAGAGCACCGCTTTTAACGTAGTGCTCAATACTTGAGATATAATTTTCGAGACTGTCGAAAGGAACCTTAATATCATCAGTATTGACATAGCCTAAATGACTGTTTCGGATTGAGCGAACAGTTTGGCTGAGCTCTTCATTTAAAAATCCTTTTTCAGCCAAGGGACTAGCCCCATAAAGGTAGGTCAGGAACCAACGATAGTTTAAGAAATTCTGAGCCACTTTTAAGTAGAGGTCATTTTTAAAGTCAATGAAAGACTGATAACCGCTAAGTTCAAAAAGTTCATTCATTAAATCAGCACCTAGCTCCATGTTATAATGAATGCCAGATATGGATTGCAGGATTTTTCCATATTTTTTATCTAAATACTGACGATAGGAAAATTCAAAGTCATCTTCTAACTGGGCAATTTCAATTTCGTCTTTTGTAATTTGAGGCGGCATAGACAAAGGCCAAAGGTATTGGTTTTGGTCAATACTGCGCTCTGCAACATCAGTAATAGCCCCTAAAAAACGAAGGACTTCCTTGCTGGAATGAGCGACAGGCGTGATTAGTTCCATCTGAGACTCACTGTAATCTGTTTGAATATAAGGATGAAACTGGCGAGAACCCAGTGCTGTTGGATGAGGTGTCTGAGCCAGACGGTGGTTTGTTTTATTGATACGGAGACTTTCTCTTTCTAAACCAAAATTAGCTTGAAGAAGGGGTAAGTCAGAATTTGCATGCTGTAATAATTGATTGATGTGCATAGGCTGCCTCGCTTCATTGTAGATAGTAATAGTGTACAATAAATTCCCTCCTTCTGACAATTCTTTGCTACGTTTCTTGAAAAATAGTCGGAAATTTCATATACTTTATAAGTAAGATATTCTTGCGGGTGAAACTCCTGCCATGTCTATTGAGAAAGGATGTGGAGCTGTTTATTGACAGCTCAGTATCAAGAATTATGACTTCAGTTGTTGTTGTTGGAACCCAGTGGGGAGATGAAGGTAAAGGAAAAATTACCGATTTTTTATCTGCTGATGCAGAAGTGATTGCACGTTATCAGGGTGGAGACAATGCAGGGCATACCATTGTTATTGATGGGAAAAAATTTAAACTGCATTTAATTCCGTCAGGAATTTTCTTTCCTGAAAAGGTTTCTGTTATTGGTAATGGGATGGTTGTCAATCCCAAATCATTGGTTGAAGAATTAGATTATCTTCATCAAGAAGGTGTTGCAACAGATAATCTTCGTATTTCTGATCGTGCCCATATTATTTTGCCTTATCATATTAAACTTGACCAATTACAAGAAGCGTCCAAGGGGGATAATAAAATCGGGACTACTAATAAAGGAATCGGCCCTGCCTATATGGATAAGGCTGCACGCGTTGGTATTCGGATTGCTGACTTGCTTGATAAGGACATTTTTGCAGAACGTCTAAAAGCAAATTTGGCAGAAAAAAATCGCCTTTTTGAAAAAATGTATGAGTCGGCTCCAGTAGCCTTTGATACTATTTTTGATGAGTACTATGCTTATGGTCAAAAGATTAAAGATTATGTCACTGATACCTCTGTTATCCTAAATAAGGCTCTTGATAAAGGGAGACGGGTTCTCTTTGAAGGAGCTCAAGGAGTTATGCTTGATATTGACCAAGGAACCTATCCATTTGTAACTTCATCAAATCCAGTTGCAGGTGGCGTTACCATCGGATCTGGTGTTGGACCAAGTAAAATCAATAAGGTTGTTGGTGTCTGCAAAGCCTATACCAGCCGTGTAGGTGATGGTCCTTTCCCCACAGAACTTTTTGACCAAACGGGAGAGCGCATTCGTGAAGTTGGGCATGAATACGGGACAACAACAGGGCGTCCGCGCCGAGTTGGTTGGTTTGACTCAGTTGTCATGCGTCACAGCCGCCGTGTATCAGGCATTACCAATTTATCTCTTAACTGTATTGATGTACTTTCAGGTCTTGATATCGTAAAAATCTGTGTAGCCTATGATTTGGATGGAAAACGGATTGATCACTACCCTGCCAGTCTCGAACAACTCAAACGCTGTAAACCTATTTATGAAGAATTGCCGGGCTGGTCTGAAGATATTACAGGGGTTCGCAGTTTAGAAGATCTTCCTGAAAATGCTCGTAATTATGTCCGCCGTGTAAGTGAATTAGTTGGTGTTCGTATTTCTACTTTCTCGGTTGGTCCAGATCGTGATCAGACTAATATTTTGGAAAGTGTCTGGGGATTGTAAAGTTAATAATTTTTATGCTATAAAAAAGAAGTTGCTTGTGTGACTTCTTTTTCATTTGGTGCGATTTTAACCATTTGTATAACTGCAAATAAAATTCATTTTTAAACTTGCCTTCTATGTTGAATTCCAAGAAGCCTTCTTTTAATGTTTAAAATTTAATTGGATAAAAATTAAGAATGCCTTCTAAATTTCGACTCATTTAAAAAGCAGAAAATTATAGTCCAATTGTGAACACTTGTATGTGTGATTATTGGTCTTGTTGTTAGCATTTTCAAGAATTATAATAAAACTATAAAAAAACTTCAAATCTTTTTAGAAAAGAGGAAAACATATGAATATTCTTATTAATATTCTAACTTGGTTCTCGCAAAATATTTTGCAAAAACCGGCCTTTTTTGTAGGTATCTTAGTATTAATTGGATACTTGCTCCTCAAAAAACCATTACATGATGTATTTGCTGGTTTCATTAAGGCAACTGTTGGATATATGATTCTGGATGTTGGTGCTGGCGGTCTAGTGACAACCTTTCGTCCCATTTTAGCAGCACTTAATTATAAATTCAAAATTGGTGCGGCGGTTATTGACCCATATTTTGGACTGACAGCAGCAAATGAAAAGATTGCTCAAGAGTTCCCTAGATTTATTGGTACAGCAACAACAGCGCTCTTGATTGGCTTCTTCTTCAATATTCTTCTGGTTGCCCTTCGTAAGATTACTAAGATTCGTACCTTGTTCATTACAGGTCACATCATGGTACAACAAGCTGCGACAGTTACCTTGATGGTTATCCTTTTAATTCCAGCTTTTCGCAATCAGTTCTGGGGAACTTTAGCTGTAGGGATCATCTGTGGTCTTTATTGGGCGGTTAGTTCTAATATGACTGTTGAGCCAACACAGCGCTTAACTGGCGGCGGTGGTTTTGCTATCGGACACCAACAGCAATTTGCTATTTGGTTTACGGATAAGATTGCTCCAAAACTTGGTAAAAAAGAAGAAAATTTGGACAACTTGAAATTGCCAGCTTTCTTAAATATCTTCCATGATACAGTTGTTGCCTCAGCAACCTTGATGCTCATCTTCTTTGGTGCTATCTTGGCTATCCTTGGTCCGGATATCATGTCTAATCCAAAGGTGATTACAACGGGTACCTTGTTTGATCCAACCAAACAAGCCTTCTTTATGTACGTTGTTCAAACGGCCTTTACTTTTTCTGTTTATCTTTTTGTCTTGATGCAAGGTGTGCGGATGTTTGTCGGTGAACTGACCAATGCCTTCCAAGGTATCTCTAACAAACTTCTCCCTGGTTCTTTCCCAGCAGTTGACGTTGCGGCGTCCTATGGTTTTGGATCACCTAGTGCAGTCCTCTTTGGTTTTGCAACTGGACTTATTGGACAGTTAATTACAATCGTGTTATTGATTGTCTTTAAGAATCCAGTCCTGATTATCACAGGTTTCGTTCCAGTATTCTTTGATAATGCTGCGATTGCTGTTTATGCCGACAAACGCGGAGGTTGGAAAGCAGCAGTTGTTCTGTCATTCTTATCAGGTGTGCTTCAAGTGGCACTTGGTGCAGTTGCAGTTGCTCTTCTAGGTCTGGCAGGATTTGGCGGTTATCATGGCAACATTGACTTTGAAATTCCATGGGTGCCATTTGCTTATCTTTTCAAATATGCAGGAGTTATCGGTTATGCTCTTGTGGCAGTCTTCTTACTTGCTATCCCGCAAATTCAATTTGCTAAAGCAAAAGATAAGGAAGCCTACTATCGTGGAGATGCTCAAGCAGAATAATCAGCTAATATGAATTTAGCCTATCATTGTGTTATAATAGGCACGATCATTTATAGGAGGAAAAATTATGGTTAAAGTTCTTACAGCATGCGGAAATGGCATGGGCTCATCAATGGTTATTAAAATGAAGGTTGAAAATGCTTTGCGTCAATTAGGTGTATCGGATATTGAATCAGCATCATGTTCAGTTGGCGAAGCCAAAGGTTTAGCTTCAAATTATGATATTGTTGTCGCTTCGAACCATCTCATTCATGAATTGGACGGCCGTACGAATGGTAAATTAATTGGTCTTGATAATTTAATGGATGATAATGAAATTAAGACAAAATTGGAAGAAGCATTGAAATAAAAAGCGTAGTGGGTGTCTTCAATTTTGCTGAAGGCACCTATAGTTTTTAAGAAAGGAAGGATACGATGAACTTAGCACAAGCCTTTAAAGAAAATCATTCAATCCGATTAGGGTTAACAGCAAAAGATTGGAAAGAAGCTGTTAAACTGTCTGTCACCCCTCTTATTGAAAGCGGTGCAGTAAAGCCTCAATACTATAATGCTATTATTGAGTCAACTGAAAGTTATGGACCTTATTATATCTTAATGCCGGGTATGGCTATGCCTCATGCTCGTCCAGAAGCAGGCGTACAGCGCGATGCCTTTTCATTAGTGACATTGACAGAGCCTGTTACCTTTACAGATGGCAAAGAAGTTCAAGTTCTCCTTGCTCTTGCAGCGACTAGTTCAAAAATTCATACATCAGTAGCTATTCCCCAAATCATTGCACTTTTTGAATTAGATCATTCCATTGAACGCCTTGTTAATTGCAAAACGCCAGAAGAAGTGCTTGCTATGGTAGAAGAATCTAAAAGCAGTCCCTATCTTGAGGGGCTTGACCTTGATTCATGAGAAGAAATGAGTTAGTACGTAGAAAGAAGGAGATATAAATGACAAAACAATTGCCAAATTTACAGGTTGCACTGGACCATTCTAACTTGAAAGGCGCTATTACAGCAGCGGTTTCTGTAGGAAATGAAGTAGATGTTATAGAAGCAGGAACTGTCTGTCTCCTTCAAGTTGGCAGCGAATTGGTAGAAGTCTTACGCAGTCTTTTTCCAGATAAAATCATCGTTGCCGATACAAAGTGTGCTGATGCTGGCGGTACAGTTGCTAAAAATAATGCTGTGCGTGGCGCTGACTGGATGACCTGTATCTGTTCAGCTACTATTCCAACCATGAAAGCAGCCCGCAAAGCTATTGAAGACATTAATCCTGATAAAGGTGAGATTCAGGTTGAACTCTATGGTGATTGGACCTATGATCAGGCTCAACAGTGGTTAGATGCCGGTATTTCACAAGCGATCTATCACCAATCACGCGATGCTCTGCTTGCAGGTGAAACTTGGGGAGAAAAAGATCTTAACAAGGTTAAAAAACTTATTGAAATGGGTTTTCGTGTTTCAGTAACCGGTGGTCTTAGTGTTGACACCTTGAAACTCTTTGAAGGAGTTGATGTTTTCACCTTTATCGCAGGACGTGGGATCACTGAGGCGAAAAATCCTGCTGGGGCAGCACGTGCATTTAAAGACGAAATCAAACGGATCTGGGAGTAGAGCTTATGGCACGTCCAATTGGTATTTACGAAAAGGCAACACCTAAACACTTTACTTGGCTGGAACGCCTCAACTTTGCCAAGGAACTTGGGTTTGATTTTGTTGAGTTGTCCATTGATGAGAGCGACGAACGTTTGGCACGTTTGGATTGGTCCAAGAAAGAACGTCTAGAATTGGTTAAAGCTATTTTTGAGACAGGTGTGCGGATTCCCACCATTACTTTTAGCGGACATCGCCGTTATCCACTGGGATCCAACGATCCTGAAAAAGAAGTGCGTGCTCTTGAAATGATGGAAAAATGTATCGAGTTTGCACAGGACATTGGTATTCGTAATATCCAGCTGGCTGGCTACGATGTTTACTACGAAGAGAAGTCTCCTAAAACACGTGCACGCTTCCTTAAAAATTTACGTCAGGCCTGTACTTGGGCTGAAGAAGCGCAAGTTATCTTATCAATTGAAATCATGGATGATCCTTTCATCAATTCGATTGAAAAATATCTAGCTGTCGAAAAAGAAATTGACTCTCCTTACCTCTTTGTTTATCCTGATACAGGAAATGTCTCAGCTTGGGGCAATGATCTTTGGAGTGAATTCTACATTGGGCACAAATCTATCGCAGCCCTTCACTTAAAAGATACTTATGCCGTCACAGAAAGTTCGAAAGGTCAATTTCGTGATGTGCCATTTGGTCAGGGCTGTGTAGATTGGGAAGCCATGTTTGATGTTTTGAAGAAAACAAATTATAATGGCCCGTTTTTAATTGAAATGTGGTCTGAAAATTGTGAAACGGTAGAAGAAACGCGTGCGGCCATTAAAGAAGCACAAGATTTCCTCTATCCTTTAATTGAGAAAGCGGGGTTACGCTAAATATGTTAGTACCTGAACTGCGCGAACGCGTCTACAAAGCTAATATGGAACTGCCAGAACATGGTCTGGTTAAGTTTACTTGGGGCAATGTCTCAGCTATTGACCGCGAAGGCGGCTATATTGCCATTAAACCATCTGGAGTTGCTTATGACAAATTATCAGCGGAAAATATGGTCATTACAGATCTTGATGGAAATATCCTTGAAGGAGACTTGAATCCTTCGTCAGATTTGCCAACGCATGTCGAATTATACAAAGCTTTCCCGGAAGTTGGCGGTATTGTCCATACACACTCAACGGAAGGCGTGTCTTGGGCACAGGCTGGTCGTGATATTCCTTGTTACGGAACAACACATGCAGATACCTTCTATGGGGCAATTCCATGTGCGCGTGCTTTGACTCCGGAAGAAATCAATGGTGAATATGAAAAAGAAACCGGAAAAGTTATCATTGAAGAATTTAAAAAACGCGGTCTTGACCCTTTAGCTATTTCTGGTGTCACTGTCCGCAATCACGGACCATTTGCTTGGGGAAAAGACGAAAAATCAGCTGTATACAATGCAGTTGTCTTGGAAGAAGCAGCTCGCATGGCGAGATACACAGAAAGTATCAATCCAGAAGTGGAAGAGGTACCGCAAGCACTCAAAGATAAACATTATCTCCGTAAGCATGGTAAGAATGCTTACTATGGACAAAAAGGCGATAGTCATTAAAAAAAGAGGAGTGATAGTTTCAGATTGAAGACAAACTTTTCGGGGTTTGTCTTTTTTACTTTCAGAGAGATCAAGGAACAAAACACCCTTTTCCTTTTTTGTGAATAAATCTGTGTCAGATTAATAAAGTAAAAAGAATTTTAGAAAGCATAGAAAAACACAATATAAAAGATAAAGGCTTCATTTATATAAAAAAGCCCCTCTTGTCAATGTTAGTCAAGATTTTACAAAAACGATGGTCACTATTAAGTAATTCTAATTTACCAGAAAGATTTCCTATACTTTTCAAGTAGATGTCACAGATATTAAAATTTTGGAATATTATTGTACCTGTCATTTTAACGTGTTAAAATGACAGCAATATTAAGAAGAGAAGAAGTTTTATGAATGCAGTAACTTTGGATTCAATGGCATTTGATCATTTTGAAACAGTAGGAGAAGATTACCTTACTGGAATCGAAGGAGAAGGACTAGGTCTTGGTATCTGTCTTGGGCTTGTTGGCTTTGCAGCTGGTTATAGCCTATGATTAAACGACTATTTCAGAATAGTTTATTGCCGATTTTTGTAATAATGGGATTACTGGCTGTATACACACCGATAAGCCCCCTTAAGTACATTCTTGTTGGTTTAATGGCCTTAGAAGGACTTTCTCTCATTGTGATTGATGGTGCAAAACTATTAAAAATGATAAAACATTAAAAGTGTTTGAAGATGTGTAAGCAAATCTAAGCCTTTACGAGTGAGTAAAACATACGCAACTATATCTATTATGGTCGGCATAGGAGCAAGCATTGCATTGGCGCAAGTTTCTCCTCCTATGGCAGCAGAAGCAGCCCCTTGGCTAATTGGAGTTGGGACTGCGGGTGCTGGTGTTAATACTTGGGGACCTTGGATTTAAGCTCTATCAGGAGGACTACCATATGTTGTCACCGAAATTAGGAAGAGCTGTTCTCTTTAGTTATCCTATCTTATTGCTCATTTCCTTATTATTACCAATTAAAAATATTAAACTGATTGTATTTATGATATTTATGATAGAGAATATTTTAGTATTAATATTTTATTGGAAAAGTAAACATCTCTCATAAGTAATATGAGAGAGACTATTAAAATGAATCAATAGCCTAATTCTTACAAGAATTAGGCTATTTGAGTAAAAATATGTGAATAGAAATCGAAAATAAATTGTCGGCTCCTTAGCAGGTCCAGAGGCAGTTCCTGTTGCTTCTCTTGCTGGTTTAGCTATAGGTGCAACCTTTGGTGGAGTATGTGGGGCCATTGGCGGAGGGTTCACCGGTGCTGTTACTGGTTATGAGAAGCTTCCATTTTAGTTACAGTCATTTTATTTCTCATGATTGAAGGAAAAATTTTATGTTTTCAAAGAAATCTATCATTGTTAGTTATACTTATATGTTGGCTATACCTACTTGTCTTATACTATATGCCATTTTTCCAAGTATAAGAGATTTTGTTTCCACTATATATCTAATAGGAACGATGTTAGTTATCGTTTTTTGCTGGAAAGATTTTTTCAAACTGATGCAACTGCTAAGAGATTATTGGAAAAATAAAAAGGGATGATTTCATGTTCTTACATGAAGCTTTTAGATAGTGTACCTTTTATATTAATGATTTCAATCATATTTCTCTTTAAATATGGGATAGACAATATTTTGAAATACTAATAAAATAATAGTTATCAGAAAGTTTATGCTAGTTTTTCATTTTGTTTCCATCAAAGTTAAAAACTAGAAACATTATTGAACCTGTTATTTAAAAATGCTAAAATGACAGCAATATTTAGAAAAGGGGAAGTTTTATGAATGCAGTAACTTTAGATTCAATGACATTTGATCATTTTGAGGTAGTAGACAGGAGTTCGCTTTCTGAAATTGAAGGAGGAAACTTTGGAGAAGGTATGCTCGGCGCTGCTACTACATTTGGGTGTGCTGGTGGATGTGCTGAAGGAATTGCAGCAGTAGCTGCGGGGACAGCCACTGTTGCAACTCCAATTGGTTGGGGAGTATTAGCTATTGGTGCTGCAGCTTATACTGTTTATGCCTTTACCCATTGATTGGATTGACCAGATTAATTAATATAACCCTTACATAATAATCTTGATAAAACATACAAAGGAGAAAAAATTATTATGAACACAACAACATTAGACTCAATGGCATTCGAGAATTTTGATAAAGTAGATATAGATTATCTTGCTGGCATTGAGGGAGGATTCGATGTGAAAGGGGTTGCTGCTTCTTATCTTGCTATGGGAACTGCAGCCCTTGGAGGATTAGCATGCACTACTCCTGTCGGTGCTGCCTTATATCTAGGTGCTGAAGTTTGTGCAGGTGCTGCAGCTATTTATTATGGCGCTAATTAATGTTAATGATTGGAATACACCAATATGATAATAAAAGATGAAAAAACACGAAGGATAATTTTTTTACTGTCTTGGCTTTTGCTTGCCACAGGCCTTGCTTTGGTTGAGTGGTCGCATTCAAAAATCATAGCAATATTACTATTTACTATAATCACAGTTATGGCTGTTTTCAGTTTTTTTAGCATGACAAAAGTTCAAGAGAAGAATAGTGAAAGCGACTCCAAAGCAAATAATTCGGTTGACAATACGATGGCGAATCGAACACGAAAGATAATTTATTTGCTGTCTTGGTTTATATTTGCGATAGTCACTGCTGTCATTATATGGCGTTATTCAAAAATTATAGCAGCATTGGTATTTATTGCTATCACAGCTGTGAGCATCTTCAGCTTTTTTAGCATAATAAAAGTTGAAGGGAAAAAGTAATAAAAATTTTAAATTATCTCCTCACTGAAACTATAGGAGCTGATTATAGTCTATGATTAAACGTCTATTTCAGAATAGCTTGCTGCCAGTTTTTGTAATAATGGGGTTACTGGCTGTATACACACCGATAAGATCCCTTAAGTACATTCTTGTTGGGTTAATGGCCTTAGAAGGACTTTCTCTCATTGTGATTGATGGCGCAAAACTATTAAAAAGGATTAAACATTAAAAATGTTAAAATATTTAAAAGAGTTGAGATGATCAACTCACTCTATTTAAAATAACTCAACCTAGTTTGAGTTATTTTTCTGAATATAAACTAAGAAAGATTATTTTTATGAAACAAGTTATTTATGTTGTTTTAATCGTCATAGCCGTTAACATTCTCTTAGAGATTATCAAAAGAGTAACAAAAAGGGGAGGGACAGTTTCGTCATCTAATCCTTTACCAGATGGGCAGTCTAAGTTGTTTTGGCGCAGACATTATAAGCTAGTACCTCAGATTGATACCAGAGACTGTGGGCCGGCAGTGCTGGCATCTGTTGCAAAGCATTACGGATCTAACTACTCTATCGCTTATCTGCGGGAACTCTCAAAGACTAACAAGCAGGGAACAACAGCTCTTGGCATTGTTGAAGCTGCTAAAAAGTTAGGCTTTGAAACACGCTCTATCAAGGCGGATATGACGCTTTTTGATTATAATGATTTGACCTATCCTTTTATCGTCCATGTGATTAAAGGAAAACGTCTGCAGCATTATTATGTCGTCTATGGCAGCCAGAATAATCAGCTGATTATTGGAGATCCTGATCCTTCAGTTAAGGTGACTAGGATGAGTAAGGAACGCTTTCAATCAGAGTGGACAGGCCTTGCAATTTTCCTAGCTCCTCAGCCTAACTATAAGCCTCATAAAGGTGAAAAAAATGGTTTGTCTAATTTCTTCCCGTTGATCTTTAAGCAGAAAGCTTTGATGACTTATATTATCATAGCTAGCTTGATTGTGACGCTCATTGATATTGTCGGATCATACTATCTCCAAGGAATATTGGACGAGTACATTCCTGATCAGCTGATTTCAACTTTAGGAATGATTACGATTGGTCTGATAATAACCTATATTATCCAGCAGGTCATGGCTTTTGCAAAAGAATACCTCTTGGCCGTACTCAGTTTGCGTTTAGTCATTGATGTTATCCTGTCTTATATCAAACATATTTTTACGCTTCCTATGTCTTTCTTTGCGACAAGGCGAACAGGAGAAATCACGTCTCGTTTTACAGATGCCAATCAGATTATTGATGCTGTAGCGTCAACCATCTTTTCAATCTTTTTAGATATGACTATGGTGATTTTGGTTGGCGGGGTTTTGTTGGCGCAAAACAATAACCTTTTCTTTCTAACCTTGCTCTCCATTCCGATTTATGCCATCATTATTTTTGCTTTCTTGAAACCCTTTGAGAAAATGAATCACGAAGTGATGGAAAGCAATGCTGTGGTAAGTTCTTCTATCATTGAAGATATCAATGGGATGGAAACCATTAAATCACTCACAAGTGAGTCCGCTCGTTATCAAAACATTGATAGTGAATTTGTTGATTATTTGGAGAAAAACTTTAAGCTACACAAGTATAGTGCCATTCAAACCGCATTAAAAAGCGGTGCTAAGCTTATCCTCAATGTTGTCATTCTCTGGTATGGCTCTCGTCTAGTTATGGATAATAAAATCTCAGTTGGTCAGCTTATCACCTTTAATGCTTTGCTGTCTTATTTCTCAAATCCAATTGAAAATATTATCAATCTGCAATCCAAACTGCAGTCAGCTCGCGTTGCCAATACACGCCTTAATGAGGTCTATCTTGTCGAATCTGAATTTGAAAAAGACGGCGATTTATCAGAAAATAGCTTTTTAGATGGTGATATTTCGTTTGAAAATCTTTCTTATAAATATGGGTTTGGGCGAGATACCTTATCAGATATTAATTTATCAATCAAAAAAGGCTCCAAGGTCAGTCTAGTTGGAGCCAGTGGTTCTGGTAAGACAACTTTGGCTAAACTGATTGTCAATTTCTACGAGCCTAACAAGGGGATTGTTCGAATCAATGGCAATGATTTAAAAGTTATTGATAAGACAGCTTTGCGGCGGCATATTAGCTATTTGCCGCAACAGGCCTATGTTTTTAGTGGCTCTATTATGGATAATCTCGTTTTAGGAGCTAAAGAAGGAACGAGTCAGGAAGACATTATTCGTGCTTGTGAAATTGCTGAAATCCGCTCGGACATTGAACAAATGCCTCAGGGCTATCAGACAGAGTTATCAGATGGTGCCGGTATTTCTGGCGGTCAAAAACAGCGGATTGCTTTAGCTAGGGCCTTATTAACGCAGGCACCGGTTTTGATTCTGGATGAAGCCACCAGCAGTCTTGATATTTTGACAGAAAAGAAAATTATCAGCAATCTCTTACAGATGACGGAGAAAACAATAATTTTTGTTGCCCACCGCTTAAGCATTTCACAGCGTACTGACGAAGTCATTGTTATGGATCAAGGAAAAATTGTTGAACAAGGCACTCATAAGGAACTTTTAGCTAAGCAAGGTTTCTATTATAACCTGTTTAATTGAGAAAGGGGATAACATGGATCCTAAATTTTTACAAAGTGCAGAATTTTATAGGAGACGCTATCATAATTTTGCGACACTATTAATTGTTCCTTTGGTCTGCTTGATTATCTTCTTGGTCATATTCCTTTGTTTTGCTAAAAAAGAAATTACAGTGATTTCTACTGGTGAAGTTGCACCAACAAAGGTTGTAGATGTTATCCAATCTTACAGTGACAGTTCAATCATTAAAAATAATTTAGATAATAATGCAGCTGTTGAGAAGGGAGACGTTTTAATTGAATATTCAGAAAATGCCAGTCCAAACCGTCAGACTGAACAAAAGAATATTATAAAAGAAAGACAAAAACGAGAAGAGAAGGAAAAGAAAAAACACCAAAAGAGCAAGAAAAAGAAGAAGTCTAAGAGCAAGAAAGCTTCCAAAGATAAGAAAAAGAAATCGAAAGACAAGGAAAGCAGCTCTGACGATGAAAATGAGACAAAAAAGGTTTCGATTTTTGCTTCAGAAGATGGTATTATTCATACCAATCCCAAATATGATGGTGCCAATATTATTCCGAAGCAAACCGAGATTGCTCAAATCTATCCTGATATTCAAAAAACAAGAAAAGTGTTAATCACCTATTATGCTTCTTCTGATGATGTTGTTTCTATGAAAAAGGGGCAAACCGCTCGTCTTTCCTTGGAAAAAAAGGGAAATGACAAGGTTGTTATTGAAGGAAAAATTAACAATGTCGCTTCATCAGCAACTACTACTAAAAAAGGAAATCTCTTTAAGGTTACTGCCAAAGTAAAGGTTTCTAAGAAAAATAGCAAACTCATCAAGTATGGTATGACAGGCAAGACAGTCACTGTCATTGATAAAAAGACTTATTTTGATTATTTCAAAGATAAATTACTGCATAAAATGGATAATTAGATATTCTATATATCAGCAGCAATCTTTGCTAGAATAGTTTGAAATCAGCTATAACGCTAAAGACTTTTGAACTTTTAAGTTCTTGTGAGCCCTAAGAGGTGACGAACAGCTAATCGCTAATGTCTGAGAAGACCAAACTGGTCTTCTTTTTTGCTAGCTACAGTTGTTAAGAGTTCCGTAACATAAAGCAGCTCATAGATTGCTCTCGAATGCAAGTTTCTTATGGTAAAAAATCGCTGTTCCTATTAAAAGAAATCGTATAAGAGGCCGATTTTTTATCTGGATGATAAAGTAAGTCTCGCTTTAAAAGTGTGCTATAATGAAAATAATGAAATCGATAACAAGGGAGGCAAAAAATGATTATCTTGGATAGAAATAGTTATGACCTTCTTTCTTATTTGATAAAGTTAGAAGAGCCTGAAACAGTGATGAGCATTTCTAAGGTTTTGAATCAGTCCAGACGTAAAGTTTATTACCATCTTGATAAAATAAATGAAGCGCTGCCATCTGAGATTCCGAAAATCATTAGCTATCCTCGCATAGGTATTTTGCTTTCATCACAACAAAAAGCAGCCTGCCGCACTTTGCTAGCAGATTTAGATGATTATTCTTATGTAATGAGTATACAAGAACGTATGCTGCTTAGCATAACTTATATTGCAATTGCTAAAGATCGTGTTACGATTGAAAAGTTGATGCAAATCAATGCAGTTTCCCGTAATACCATTCTCAATGACCTCAATGAACTGCGTCAACGTCTTTCTTTTGAACCATATAGTATTAAGCTTCAGGCAACCAAATCAAAAGGCTATTATTTGGACTGCCATCCTCTGTCTAAAATTCAATATTTAAATAAGCTGCTTCATACTATTTATACAGATAGTAACCCTAATTTTATAGCTATGATGCGTGATAAGCTGAGAGATTTTGCTGATTTGTCTAGTTATTTTTCTGATGATATTTCAAGTTTTATAAGAGGAGAATTGCAGGTTTCCCAAGCATTACTCGGTAAAAAAATCAACAGTCAAGATATCCGTTTTATGGTTGCTACTTTACCTTATCAGCTGTTAAGTTATCAGAACCTAGGTTTATCAGAACGTGAACAAAGAGATTTATTAAGTGAATTTTCTCCTATCAAAGAGCGCAAAGAATATGAAATTGCGAGGCATTTAAATGAGAATCTAAAAAGAGAATTTCATCTTGAATTAGATGAGATCGAAACCTCTTTAATTGCTGTTTTGCTTTTGTCGTATCGAAAAGATCGCGATATGCATCTTGAAAGTCATGATTATGATGATATGCGGCGTGTTTTAAGCTATTTTATAGATGCTTTTGAGCTTGATTACCATGTTTGTTTTAAACATAAACAACTCTTACTTAATCAGTTATTAACGCATTGTAAAGCCCTTCTTTTTAGGAAGGCTTATGGCATCGTTTCAAATAATCCGCTAACAGACCAAATTAAAGATAAATATGCAGACTTATTTGCTATGACCAAGGTTTGTCTTTCTATTTTGGAAAATGCTTGGTCTATTAAAATGAATGACGATGATATTGCTTATATCACCATCCACATTGGCGGTGAGTTGGTACATTCTGAGACGAAACCGACACCGCCTGCAGTCTTGACCCTAGTTTGTGATGAAGGCATTGGAGTGCAAAAACTCTTTATGCAGCAGTGCAAGCAATATTTACCTCATAGCAAGATCGAAGCTGTCTTAACATCTGAACAATTTTATAGTGTTGCTGATATTATGGCTGTTGATTTGGTTATTTCAACTAATGACAGTCTCGATACGCAGTTGCCAACTCTTTTTGTCCATTCTATTTTAAGAGATGATGATGCCATTAAATTAATTCGTTTTGCTAAGCAGCGTGGACAAACAGGTCAGGATGATTTTGATAAAAAGTTAGAAACTTATATTCGTCATTATGTTAAGAATGATAGTGATTGTTATGTCCTCAAAACAAAAATTGAAGGCTTAATCAATGAGGAATTGCTTTATGATAATAAAAGATAGAAATATAGTATGATATCTGGAACGAAATGCCCTCCCAGACTTATTTTTTGTGAATTTTAAAATTGAGCCGCTATCGCTCTTTGTTCACAATGCAAATAAAAAGGCTTAGAACTTGTATTGACAGTTTTCTTGGGTGGTAGAGACGTCAAAAAGCCAACGCTATGGTATTGGTTACGTTTTATACTAGAGGCTGGTACAAAAAAAGTGTACTGGGAGTTTTTTTCCTAACTTCTATCCCTTGCTCTGCAAACGATAGCTCCAACAGTTTGAAAAACTATTGGAGCTTATCTTATTTCGTGAACGGTCAATTCATGTTAATACCTGAACAACTTTTTCCACTCTTTTTTCCTAAGTTAGCACTTATCTTATCAATAAAATAATTTCTGTGAATACAGTTTTTTAAGTCTGAAATGTTTGGTAGACAATGTTAATGTTTTTTATCTATTAAAAATACAAATGTCCACTATGAACTGGACAATTAAAGAAGTTCATGACATACTAAAAGCGGTTATAATATCAAATATAAAGGGGAATAAAGATGGTTAAACAAAAATTAAAATTTGAAAAACTCATTTCAATTTTGAATGGCAGTTCAGATTTTATGACAGCTAAAGATCTCTCAACCCAATTACAGTTATCAGAGAAAACAATTTATCGGCTAATCAAAGAAATCAACCAACTTTATTCTCCAAATGAACTTATTGCAAGAAAGAAAGGAAGTGGCTTTAAGCTTAAGAAAGAATTTTTGACAGAGGAACTACCAGAAACTAATGACAATGTTTTTACGCCATTCAAAAGACAAGAGAAGATTTTAGAAAAACTTTTGTTGATATCGCCTAAAGGATTATTAATCTATGATTTAGGTCAGGAATTTTATGTGAGTAACTCAGTCATTATGAAAGATAAGGTTGAAATTCAGAAACAAATTGATGCTTTTCATTTGAAAATTTCAACGCAGTCAGGGAATATTTTTATCAAAGGTTCTGAACTTGATATTCGACGAGCTATAGCAGATCTCATTCCTGCTTTCAGTACAATTGATATTGATGACTTGTCTTTATCAACACAGTCTGCAACGTTTGATATTGATCTAGCACTTTTTCTTCTTAAAGAAATTAAAAAGGTTGAAAGCCATTTGAATGCAGAACTGCCTTATCCTTATAATGTTAATATTTTTTCCCATCTCTATATCATGATTGAACGTCTTAAAAAAGAAAATCGCAAAGCCAGTCAATCTCTTGTGCATTTTAATGATGATAATGATACCATGCTTTTGGACGAAAGTCGTAAGGTTATCAAAGATATTAGTGATTATCTAGGGAGAACAATTGATGATATTGAGATTAGTTACCTTTATCAGTATCTTTATTCTTCACGATTTCAATTGAATTCTCAACAACAGAAAGTCCAATTTTCTAAACGTGTTGTTGCCATCACCAAATTTTACTTGACTGAGATGGAAATGACAAAGTGGCAAAAAATTGATGAACAATCTCCTATGTTTATTGATTTGGCTAATCATATCGGCCCTTTACTTCGACGTCTTGACATTAAAATTCGAATCAAAAACAAAATGCTAAATGAGATTTGTGAAAGGTATCAAACGATTTATCAGCAGACTGAAGTGGTTTCGCAAAAAATGATTCAGACTTTTGGTTTTCCAACAATTAGTACCGACGAAATTGGCTTTTTAACCCTATATTTTGTTCGTTTTAGAGAACTTAATCCCCCCCCCATAAAAGCTATTATCATGTGCTCGTCAGGCATTGGGATTTCAGAACTTTTGAAGTTGAAGATTGAAGCTGAGTTTAAAAACTTGGATATTGTTGAAGTAGTCTCCAGTCATAATGCTGATGCTGTTCTGGCCAATCATCCAGATGTTAAACTGCTCATTACAAGTGTCAATCTTTCAAGTAGTGTTGCGATTAAAACTGTTTTAGTGAGCGCATTGATGACATCAGAGGATAAAAAGAATATTGAGACGGCTATTGGGGAGCTTGCTTATGAAAACTGATTTGTTTGAGCTGTATCTAAATCAAGATTTTTCCAGTCAAGATGATGTGTATCATTTTTTAGCTGAGAAGTTAGCTGAGGAGAACCACTTGATGGTTTCAGAAATAGTGACAAAATTTATCAAGCGTGAAAAACTCGGTAATATCCAAATTTACGATAGGACAATAATGCCTCATTTTAATGAACAAGGGGTTCCAAATAAAATTATTATACTTCGTACCAATCGGGTCATTTCGAAATGGTCGGAACAGCTTAAAAATGTACAGCTCATCATTGCTCTTATCATTGATTCAGATGCTAGCCCTCAGGAAAAGGAATATTTTCAAGCTTTTATCAAAAAGTTAATGAGTAGTGATTTTATGGAAACTCTTCTAAAGGGGACTAAAAGTCAGATTGAAGGTCTTATAAAGTGAAAAAGAGAGGAAGAATATGCTTGGAGGCTTACTAACAACACAAGACATCCAATTTAGTTCTAAGAAAATGAACTGGGAAGAAGCCATTCGTTTGGCAGCACAGCCATTGTTACAAAAACAGAAAATTGAGGAGTGTTATATTCAAGCGATGGTTGATAAGGTCAAAGACAATGGTCCTTTTATCAATATAGGAGATCATCTGGCTCTTCCGCATGCTAGACCAGAGGAAGGCGTCCTTGAAAAAGGGTTGTCTTTATTAAAATTAGATCATCCTGTTCATCTACTGGATGACCCCCAACACCCTGTTTCCGTTTTCATTTGTTTAGCAGCAAGTGATAATAATGCCCATTTAGAAGCGCTCATGAGCCTAACTAAAATTCTATCTAAAAAAGAAAATTTGCAACAACTGATTCACTCAACCAATGTTGACGAAATTAGCACATTACTAGAAGAAGGAGAAGAATCATGAAAATTTTTGCAATATGTCAAAGTGGTCTTGGAACAAGCTTTATGGTTCAAATGAATATTGAATCAGCACTTCAGGATGCAGGTGTTGACATGGAAAATTTCACAGTTGAACATACTGATTCAGGAAGTATCAGCGGTGATATGGCAGATTATTTCTTTGCGGAAAAAACGTTGGTACCAGCTTTAACGAATTTACCAGAGGAAAAAATTGTCGCTTTGAACTCGATTATTGATGCAGAAGAAATTACAGAAAATGTTCTTAAAATCTTGGATGCTAATGGAATTGCTCATAACTAAGATAATAGGAGAATCTAAAAAATGAAAAGTATTCTAAATTTATTTGTTTCGATTGTCACCCAGCCTGCTATTTTAGTATCTTTGATTGCCTTAATAGGCTTAATCTTGCAAAAAAAGAAATTTTCCGATATTGTTTCAGGAACAATAAAAACGATGGTTGGCTTTTTGGTCTTAACAGGAGGAGCTGGTATCTTACAAAATGCTCTATCACCATTTGCTGATATGTTTCAGACTGCCCTTCACACTCAAGGAGTTGTGCCGAGTAACGAAGCAGTCGTTGCATTGGCTTTGAAAGATTATGGCAGTCAAACAGCACTTATCATGTTTATTGGTATGATTGTTAATATTTTGTTAGCTCGATTTACTAGATTTAAATATCTCTTTTTAACAGGACAAGCTATGATGTATGTTTCTTGTATTACTGCCGTTATTTTAATGAGTGCAGGAATTAAAGGCAATGTCATAATTGTTTTATTAGGTGGCTTGTTTGAAGGAACCTTATTAACAGTAACCCCAGCTCTTTGTCAACCATTTATGAAAAAGATTACGGGTAATGACAAAGTTGCTATGGGGCATACGGGAAATATTGGATATGCAGCAGCAGGTTGGATTGGTAAATGGGTTGGTGATGGTTCTAAATCAACAGAAGATTTAAATGTACCAAAATCATTCAGTTTCTTACGTGACTCAACCATCTCAATCATGCTTTTAATGAGTATGGTCTATATTGTATTGGCTCTTGCAGCTGGGCCAAGCTATATTGAAAAGCATTTGAGTGATGGGACTAGTGCCATTGTCTATGCACTGATTCAAGCAGGTACTTTCACAGCAGGATTTGTCGTTGTTCTTCAAGGTGTACGTACAGTCTTAGCAGAAATTGTGCCAGCTTTCCAAGGAGTGGCTAAAAAATGGGTACCAAATTCTAAGCCAGCTCTTGATGTTCCAATCATTTTCTCTTATGCTCCTAATGCCGTTTTGATTGGCTTCTTTACTAGCTTTATTGTCGGTACTCTTTCCATGTTTATGATGATTGCCTTGCATACAACAGTTATTATTCCCGGTGTTGTTGGCCATTTCTTCTGTGGTGCAGCAGCAGGTGTTTATGGCAATTCAACAGGAGGACGCAGAGGTGCTGTTATTGGTTCAGCTTTTAATAGTCTTCTGTTGAGTTGGTTGCCGCTTGCTATTTTGCCATTACTTGGTTCATTAAAAATGGCAGCTTCAACCTTTGCTGATACTGATTATTTAATTCCAGGTTTTATATTAGGAAAAGTTGGTCAGATTGGTTCAATTGCTTTGATTGTTACAATTATTGTTTTTACTCTCATTGTTATTGCAGCAAGTATCATTCTTAATAGATATTCAAATAAAGCAGCATAGAGGAATAAAATTTTTTAAAGATATTCTATATTGAAACGGTTGCTAACGTTGTTATTTATATAAATTATTAATCCCGTTTTTAAATTAAAGTTCTGTTTCCTCTTATTAGAGCTTATTGTTCAGGTAGGAACAGTCCAAATGTGAACACAAGCTTGTGTTTTATTTGGTCTTTTGTAAAGGCTCTGGTAGCAGTATTATAAATATGTAGAAAAAATAACTATCCAATGTATAGGAGGAAACAAAATGACTAATGTTAAAGATATTACAAGAGAATCATGGATTTTAAGTACTTTCCCAGAATGGGGCACTTGGCTGAACGAAGAAATTGAAGAAGAAGTAGTCCCTGCCAATAATTTTGCTATGTGGTGGCTGGGTAACTGTGGTGTCTGGATTAAAACTCCTGGTGGAGCCAATGTGGTTATGGACTTGTGGTCAAATCGCGGTAAATCAACTAAGAAAGTAAAAGACATGGTTTGGGGCCACCAAATGGCTAACATGGCAGGTGTGCGTAAATTACAACCAAACCTTCGTGTGCAACCGATGGTCATTGATCCATTTGCCATCAACGAATTAGACTACTATCTTGTTTCCCACTTCCACAGTGATCATATTGATATTAATACAGCTGCAGCTATTGTTAATAATCCCAAATTAGACCATGTTAAGTTCGTCGGACCATATGAATGTGGCGAAATCTGGAAAAAATGGGGAGTGCCAGAAGACCGCATTATCGTGATTAAACCGGGTGATTCTTTTGAATTTAAAGATATTAAAGTAACTGCTGTTGAATCCTTTGACCGTACTTGTCTGGTAACCTTACCAGTTGAAGGTGCAAAAGAGAACAATGACGACCTTAAAGGACTTGCTGTTACAGATGAGGAGATGGCTCGCAAGGCAGTTAACTATATCTTTGAAACTCCTGGTGGAACCATCTATCATGGTGCTGATTCTCACTTCTCAAATTACTTTGCTAAACATGGCAAAGACTTTGATATTGATGTTGCTATCAATAACTATGGTGACAACCCAGTTGGTATTCAAGATAAAATGACTTCAATCGATCTCCTTCGTATGGCTGAGAATCTTCGTGCCAAAGTCATTATTCCTGTTCACTACGATATTTGGTCTAATTTCATGGCTTCAACAGATGAAATTCTTGTCCTTTGGAAGATGCGTAAAGAACGTTTGCAATATCAATTCCATCCTTTCATTTGGGAAGTTGGTGGTAAATACACTTACCCACAAGATAAGGATAGAATTGAATATCATCACCCACGCGGTTTTGATGACTGCTTTGAGCATGATTCTAATATCCAGTTCAAAGCCCTCCTATAATTGCTTTTTGCTTTTCATTCGTTGTCAATTTCACCTCGCTGAACTTCAGTTCTATCTCCGGTTCATTTCTTAAACTGAAAGGCAAAATCAATCATAGGTTATCATTCATCTCATCTGTTCCCTCTTCGTCAACTTCGGCTTGCCTAACTTTAATTATGCCTGCGTCTTGTTTCCTCAATTGAACAGCGAATCAATTATTGGTTGATTTATCGTTCAATAGTACATAAAATAATGTTAATTATGTCTTTAAACTTTATATCCGCATGTCGCACGATATGCGGGTATTTGAAAGAGTTTAAACTTATTTGGATATATGGAACAAGTAAGCGTTTTATGTTAAAATATCTATGACTACATTAAAAAGGAGAATATTATGTCAGATTTATCGGTTAATGCCATTCGCTTTTTAGGGGTAGATGCTATTGAAAAGTCTAAGTCGGGTCACCCGGGTGTTGTCATGGGCGCTGCCCCAATGGCTTACAGTCTATATACTAAGCATTTACGTGTTAACCCAAGTCAGCCAAATTGGATTAACCGTGACCGTTTTGTTTTGTCAGCTGGTCATGGCTCAATGCTTTTATATGCTCTCTTGCACTTGTCGGGATTTGAAGATATTTCTATTGATGAAATCAAAAATTTCCGTCAGTGGGGCTCTAAAACACCGGGGCACCCTGAGTATGGCCATACCGTAGGTGTTGATGTGACAACAGGCCCTCTTGGCCAAGGGATTTCAATGGCTGTTGGTTTGGCTCAAGCTGAACGTTTCTTAGCTGCTAAATACAATCGTGAAGGCTACCCTATTTTTGATCACTATACTTATGTTATTGCCGGTGATGGTGATTTTATGGAAGGTGTTTCTGGCGAAGCGTCATCCTATGCTGCCAAACAAAATTTGGATAAACTGATTGTTCTTTATGATTCTAATGATATTTGTTTGGATGGTGAAACCAATGATGCGTTCACTGAAAGTGTTCGTGCACGATATGATGCTTATGGATGGCATACAATCTTAGTTGAAGATGGCAATAATATTGAAGCTATTGGACTTGCTATTGAAGAAGCAAAGGCAGCTGGTAAACCTTCTCTTATTGAAATTAAAACTGTGATTGGCTACGGTGCTCCAACTAAAGGCGGTACCAATGCTGTTCATGGTGCACCACTTGGAGCTGAAGAAGCAATTGCTACTCGTAAGGCTCTCAATTGGGGTTATGCTCCTTTTGAAGTTCCTCAAGAGGTTTATGATGATTTCAAAGAAAATGTTGCGGATCGTGGTGAAGCTGCTTACGATGCTTGGTCAAATCTTGTTGGAGAATATCGACAAGCTTATCCTAAAGAGGCGCGTGAAGTGGATGCAATTATTGATGGAACAGATCCTGTGGAAATCAAAGAAGCTGATTTTCCAGTCTACGAAAATGGCTTCTCTCAAGCAACGCGTAATTCTAGTCAAGATGCCATCAATGCTGCGGCAGACGTACTACCTAACTTTTTTGGAGGCTCTGCTGACCTTGCGCATTCTAACATGACTTACATTAAAGCAGATGGGCTTCAAGATGCTGATCATCCGCTTAACCGTAACATTCAGTTTGGTGTTCGTGAATTTGCTATGGGTACTGTCTTAAATGGTATGGCTCTTCATGGTGGACTGCGTGTTTATGGCGGTACCTTCTTTGTCTTTTCAGACTATCTCAAAGCGGCTGTTCGTTTGTCAGCCCTTCAAGGAGTACCAGTAACTTATGTCTTTACCCACGATTCGATTGCCGTTGGTGAAGATGGCCCTACTCATGAACCGATTGAACACTTGGCAGGTTTACGTGCCACTCCTAATTTGGTTGTTTTTCGCCCAGCTGATGCACGCGAAACACAGGCAGCATGGCATTATGCTTTGACAAGCCAAAACACACCAACAGCTCTTGTTTTGACACGTCAAAATCTTGATGTTGAAGCTGGTTCAAGCTTTACTTCAGTTGCTAAGGGAGCTTATGTTACTTATGAAACAGATTCTGACTTTAATACCATTCTTTTGGCATCAGGTTCTGAAGTTAACTTAGCAGTTAAAGCAGCTAAGGAATTGGAAGCACAAGGCGAAAAAGTACGTGTTGTTTCTGTTCCTTCTACAGAGCTCTTTGATGAGCAATCTGCTGTCTACAAAGAAGCTATTTTGCCAAATTCAGTACGCCGTCGTGTAGCCATTGAAATGGCAGCCAGCCAACCATGGTATAAATATGTTGGTCTTGATGGTGCGGTTATCGGTATTGATAAATTTGGAGCATCAGCTCCTGCTGCTCAAGTCATTGAAAATTATGGATTTACAGTAGATAATGTGGTTAAAGTTGTTAAGGGACTGAAATAGTATTTTTCTAAATTCATCTGAGTAAGGAGTGACATTCTTCTCAAAATTAAAAAATGTAATGTTAAAAGCTTTTAAAAACAGCTTCTTAGAAATATTGATTTTGACCTGCATCTCAAAAGTTAGCCTAAAATCTAACTTTTGGGATGTTTTTCTATGAAATTGAGTTGTGAAGAATAACAGGTAAGAGACTAGATTAGAATAGAATAGTTAGTTTAGCGTGAATAACAGATACTGTGAGTATTTTCCATGGCCTTTTGTAAGCAGTAAAAAAATGAAAAGGCTTAGTGAGAACCTAAATTGTAAGTTGAGTGTTATATCTTAGCTTTCCAATCCTGCATCTTAGTTAATGTGAGGCTTTTGGCATCAATTGTCATTGTAGTGTCATTGATTGTCCTATGCAAAAGCTGCTTTTTTGCTTTATAATAATCTGTGAAAAAAATTGTTGCAAGTTAGGGATGTCACCTAAATGAGCTGACTAGAAGTTGAAGCATTTTCAATAAAAGTCAGAAAGTAAACGGATGTATTAATGACTTGGCTGTTCAAGTTGGACTTGGGGTAATGATTATGAAACTGATGATTACGAAACAATTTCAGTCTTTCCTACAAGAATTGGGAATAGATATCAGGCTGGTTTTACAAAAAGCACAGCTTCCTAATAAGCTGTGGCAAGAAGAGCTTACTTATAATGCTCAGGAGTACTATTGTTTTATAGCAACCTTAGATAAGCTGATTACGGATGAAGCCTTGTTAGCTTTGAGCAGGATTGAAAACATTAAGAAGTTTGTGCCGGCCTTTTTTGCTGCTTTGGCAAGTCCTGATGGTTTGACGGCTTTACAGCGTTTTTCGAAATATAAAAGCTTGATTGGTCCAGTAAAAGTACAGCTTGAAGACAGCGGAGATGAAATTTCTGTAAGTTATGCCTACTGTTCATCACAGCTTCCGCTTCCTCGCATGTTATTGCTGCAGGAACAGTTGCTTCTTTTAAGTCTCTTACGGACAGGAACAGGGACTTGCATTCTTCCTTACGAAATAAGTTCTCCTTATGATTATGGAAGACTTCTTGAGAAGGAAGCAGGAATCCTGCCGAAAAAAACAGATTATAATCGTTTAGTATTATCTAAAGCAGATCTTGAAAAACCTTTTATCACTGAAAATAATGTCATGTGGTATCATTTGAAGTTAAGTCTTAATCAGCAGTTGTCCCAACTCCATAGTGATGACAATTTCACTCAGGCCGTTCAGACAGAGTTGCTGTCTGCCATCCCCAGTGGACAATTTTCCCTTGCAATGATAGCTAACAGACTAGGGCTCAGTGCCCGTACCCTGCAACGTAAATTGGCTGCTGAGGATACAACTTTTAATGAGGAAGTTTTACACATGCAAAAATTGATGACTTTTTCCTATCTTGACTTATCTATGTCAGTTGATGAGATTGCTTATTTAGTCGGCTACTCAGAAAAGTCCAGCTTTCTGCGGGCTTTTAAAAAATGGACCGGCAAGACATTAAAGCAGTATAAGGAAACCGCTCTTTAATAAATTGATACGGCTACGACACTGTGAAAAAAGATAAAGACATTCTAATGCTAAAGCATTTTCGTCAACTTTCCTATTTTGCGGTGTGTCGCTTATGCCTTTGTATCTTAAGTAAATTGAACACGAGCTGAAATCCTAGTAAAAAAGATAAACTTCCTTGTGTCTTGGCGACACGGCGTCAGTTTCCTATTTTTATACGGATTTCTAATGCTCTTTGGTATCTTGAATAAAGGAGAGAAATAATGACAGCAGCACTATTCGCTTTTATCGCTATAACGCTTTTTATGATACACGAGTTTGAAGAAATAATTTTAGTCTGTCCATGGATTGCTAAGAACAAGAGCGATCCCAAGTTTGCCAATGAGATATTTATCTCAGGCAGAAAGTATTACCCTTCAGCAGAAAATATTGCAGTGGCTGTCTTAGAAGAGTTTGTTTTAGCTAGTCTGATTCTGCTTGCAGGCATTCTTTTTAGAGTACCAGAGTTGGTATTAGCTATCACATTGGGACATACTTTCCATCTTTTTTCTCATATTTCTCAAGCCATTACCTATCGTACATGGGTACCCGGAAGTATCACTGCAGCATTAACTCTTCCTTTACTGGTTATGGCTATCATGGGATTTTGTTTTGCTCAGACACTTAGCTGGATGCTTTTATTGATGCTGACAGTCCTTATATTCCCTCTTCAGTTGGTTAATCTACGCTTTATTCATCAGCAGACTGACAAAGTCGAAAAATTCCTGCATTCGTAAACTAGATTGTATTTCAGTTATTTAATCCTGCAACTTGGTTGATGCAGGATTTTTTGTGGGAAAGCTGTGCTATAATGGGTACTATGAAATTACGAATTGAGCAAGATGACCAGTATAAGGAATTAGAAATTCATATCACATATGGTCAGAAAGATAAGTTGATTGAGCGCATTCTCGGTTTTCTGGAGACAGTAGACAGGCAGCTCAGCTGTTATCAGGAGGGCAGAAAGTATTTGGTCAATTTTTCAGATATTTACTATATCGAAAGTGTGGACAAAAAAACCTTTGTCTACTTGGCAGATGAGGTTTATCAGACGGATTTAAGACTTTACCAGTTGCTTCATGACCTACAACATGATGGCTTTGTTCAGATTAGCAAGTCTTGTTTGCTCAATATCAATGTTCTGGAGAATATACGCCCGCTTTTCAACAGCCGTATGGAAGCCACTTTATTGAATGGTGAAAGGGTCATTGTCAACCGCCGCTATTTGCCAGATGTTAAAGAAGCTTTGAAAGGAATTCGATAATGAGAAAAGCAGTCACAAATTTCTTTGCAACGACGGGAATTAGTTTAATTTTGTTATCTTTGTTTGCTCTTTATTTTCAAGCACACTGGCTCTTACTGGTTACCATTTTTCAAGTGTTTTTGGTTAATATTTTAATTCATTTGGCCTTGCTGACGAGGCAAAAATGGGAATTTCAACAAGAACTAGTCGGAAGCCTTCTTGACCTTGTCATTATTGAGGGAATTATCTACAGTCTTAGTTTCCCTTTCCATTGGAATGCCAGTCTCTGGGTGCTTTTGTCTATCGGTCTGATTATCTACCTGATATCCCGTCTCTTAGATCTTTTCTATCTAGGACAAGAAGCGCAGGAAATCAACTCACTTATCAAAAAACGCCGTCAGTAAAGAAGGGAAATGTTACAATGAAAATTTTAGTAATAGGTTTAGGAACGATTGGTAGCATCTATGGTTATGTTTTTCAAAAGGCGGGCCATGAGGTTGAGCATTACCTGAGAAAAGACAGTCCTAAAGCTGCTGTTAAACAATTCCAAGTAGACTTGCTGGATGGTCGAGCTGATAAAGACGGCATCCAGAGCTGTGATGTTTACCAAGTGAAGCACTGCTCGAGCAAAACCTATGACTTTATCTTTGTCAGTGTCCCATCAGGCGGCCTTACTTCTGTGATCGACAGTCTGGCAGCAGATGGTATTTCTGGAACGTTGATTCTGGCTTGCGGGATTTGGGAAGATCGTGCCTATGTTGACAAGTTAGTGAAAGGATATTCTTATATTTTAGGTTATCCTGTGGCTGGCGGTAATATCAGGGACAATAGGCTGACTTGCTGCCTTTTTGATCACTTTATGCTGGAAAGAAAGGAAAAGGCAGCTATTTCTAACTATGAGAAGTTAGCGAAGCTTTTTGCTGACTGTCAGATTCAATTGGAACAGCCCTATGATATGCTGGAGTGGATTTGGCTGCATATGGGCATCAATGCAGGTGTTATTTCAGTCATGGGAAAATCTGGAGATGTTAAGGATACGGCTGCAGCAGCAGAACAGCTCATGGATTCTATACAGTACTTAAAAGAAGCTGTCAAAACTATTCGTGAAACTTCTCAAATCGTAGCTAGTCGAGGAGTTAATTTAAAGCATTATAAGAACGAGCTCTTAGCCTATAAATTACCGACTGTTATTTCTGCACCTCTTATGAAACGCATGTTTGCCAAAAAAGTACTGACCCGTAAAATTATGACCTTGCATGGCAATACTCAAGATTTGATGTTTGTCTGTAAATGTGTTTATGACAGCGGCCAAGACATGAACATAACTGCACCCCATTTTTATCAAGCTTATGAGGAAGCATTCAGTAAACTAACTTGACTAATCTGTCTATAAAAAATAAAGAGTCTCCTGAGATCACTGGTTTCAGGAGACATTTCTTATGTAGATAAAGTAAGTGATAGGGACTGTTTTAGGTCTCATTTTTTGCAAATTTTTAGTCTGAGTGAGGTATTCTGGCAAAAGGGCGGAGCCCCTTCCCTGCTCCAGAAGACTGAGGATATTTTCCAGTGAGTTAATCTCTAAAACCTTATCTGTCTTTTCAACTGTTTTCAAAGTTATCTGTCTAAAAGGACAATCGCTGTCGCTGTTAATCAATAGAGGCAGTTTCGCACATCCTTTGGGTTTATTTGAAGAAAGAAAGGCTGCTGTCAGTTCAGCTGTGCGCTGCTCATAGCCCTTCAGAGCAGGCAACCTCTGAAAGCTATAGATGATGTCATAGGATTTGGCAGTAGCTTGCGCAGGGATACAGCTAGTTTTGCAGATATCCATCTTGTCGCTTGTAAGATCAATATCCTGATTGACAGCTAGAGCATAGTTAAAGAGAATCTCAGAAGTCAAAATGCGGCGTTTTTTCTGATTGAAACTGTTTTCCAACTTTGCCAAATGCTCTAAAGTCTCTTTGGCAAAGCGATACATCTGTTTGCCCTGATCTGTTGGCTGCAGCCCTCGGGGCTGCCTGATGAAAAATGCTGCACCCAGTTCATTCTCCATATTCTTCAGTCTGGCTGTCAGATTGGACTGGGCATACCCCAAGACTTGTGCGCTTTGATTGAGCGACTGGGTCTCGTATATGGACATATAAATGGCTAAATCCTTGATATTCATGGCTACACTTACCTATCATTATTTATGATTAGTATATCATAAATTGGTATTAGGCAAAAGAGTGAAATAGTGCTACCATTGATTTATCTAAAAATTTAGGAGATGTTGATATGCAAGCAATGAGATATGAGATAGCCCTGCCGAGTGACTATGATATGAGTATTATCAGAAGCAGGGTGGCGAAAACGGGTCATCTGATGGATGATTTTCCGGATCTGCTGTTTAAGGCTTTTTTGATCAGTGAACAGGCTCAAGGGCAACTGACCAATAACTACTGTCCGCTCTATATTTGGAAGCGATCGGAAGGTATGACTAAATTTATTTTTGAGGGACCCTTTGAGAATATCCTGAAATCTTTCGGCTGGCAGTCTATCCAGATAGGCATAACATCGACAGTTTTACTGACAGATGATTTCAGCCAGAGCTGCTGGGTAACCGAAGAGGTGTTGGATATTTCACCTTCAGCTTCACTTAAGGACACGAAGATGGCCGCCGAATTGGAAGATAAGGAACTGGGGAAAGTAGTTGTTTACAATCCTGACAAGTGGAAGAAAGTCACTTATACTTTTTGGAAGGAGAAGCCGATTAATACAAACTTAAACGTTTTTGAAATTTTGCATCTTTCGCTACCATCAGAGCCAGAGAAGCAGTAATTCTGCAAAGTTTTTCTTAAAAATTACAATAATGAGCTGTTTGTTTACAAATTGCCAACTTCCCTATCTGTACCCCATAAAACGCATGTTTGCAAAAAAAGTACTGACCCGTAAAATTATGACCTTGCATGGCAATACTCAAGATTTGATGTTTGTCTGTAAATGTCTTTACGATAGTGGTAAGAAAAATCAAATAGCTGCTCCTAACTTTTATACAAATTGTAAAGAAGCTATGGGGAAAATCACTTCCTTAATGGAGAAAAAGTAGAAGATTTTGATGTTGGTGAAGGAAATCCAACGATTATTTGATAAAAATGAGGCTTGAGGCAATAGTGTCTCATTCTTTTGTGGCTTGTTTACTTCTTTTTAACCTTATTGTCAGTGTTTAAAGAGAGTAAAGACTAGGATTTATGTTACAATAGACCTATGACAAACAAGAAAAAATTATTATTGATTGACGGCTCTTCCGTCGCTTATCGTGCTTTCTTTGCACTTTATAATCAAATTGACCGCTTTAAAAATCCTGCTGGTTTATACACCAATGCCATTTATGGCTTTCATTTAATGTTGGATCATATGATGAAAAGGGTGGAACCGACGCATGTTTTAGTGGCTTTTGATGCTGGGAAAACAACCTTTCGAACAGAAATGTTTGCAGACTATAAGGCGGGCCGCGCTAAAACGCCAGAAGAATTTCGTGAGCAGCTACCCTATATTAGAGAGATGCTGACCGCTTTAGGTGTTTCCTATTATGATTTGGAAAATTATGAAGCTGATGACATTATTGGAACCCTTGATAAATTAGCCGAAAATGAGGATGAATATGATGTTACTATTGTCAGCGGTGATAAGGACCTCATTCAGCTGACTGATAGTAATACGACTGTTGAGATTTCCAAAAAAGGTGTTGCTGAATTTGAAGAATTTACACCAGACTATCTCATGGAAAAAATGGGACTGACGCCTAAGCAATTTATTGATCTCAAGGCTCTCATGGGGGACAAATCTGATAATATTCCGGGGGTAACAAAAATTGGTGAGAAGACAGGTTTGAAACTGTTGCATGAACATGGCAGTCTAGAAGCTATCTATGAACATATTGATAGCTTTAAAACGACTAAGATGAAGGAAAATCTCATCAACGATAAAGAAAAGGCTTTTCTTTCTAAAACACTGGCAACCATTGATACGCAAGCACCGATCACCATCACTTTAGATGATATTGATTACTCTGGTCCTCAGCTTGATGCACTGGCTAAGTTTTATGACGAAATGGACTTCAGACAATTTCGATCACAACTTGACAGTTCATCTAAAGCCGAAAATTTTGAAGTGAGTTATACAGAAGTGACTGAACTCAAGCCTGATATGTTTGCGCCTGATCAATTCTTTTATTTTGAAATTTTGAATGATAATTATCATACCCAAGAGATGATCGGCCTGGCTTGGGGAGATGACCAAGCGATTTATGCGACAACTGATACCAGTTTGCTGACGCATGATTTGTTTAAAGAAGCCTTGTCAAAACCTATTAAAACTTATGATTTTAAGCGCGGTAAGGTCTTGCTGAGTCATTTGGGCATTGATCTGCCGACAGCTAGTTTCGATAGTCGTTTGGCCAAATATTTGCTGTCAACTGTTGAAAATAATAACATTTCGACCATTGCAAGACTTTACACAGATTTACCTTTAGAAACAGACGATGATGTGTATGGTAAAGGAGCTAAACGTGCTATCCCAGAAAAAAATGTTCTGCTCAGCCATTTAGCTAAAAAAATCAGTGTCTTGCTTGCTAGCGAAGAGCCGATACGTCAGAAACTGTCTGCCAATGACCAACTGGACTTGCTTTTTGAGATGGAATTACCGCTGGCAAATGTGTTGGCTAAAATGGAAATTGCAGGTATTTCGGTTAGAAAAGAAACGCTGCAGGACATGGAACGGGCTAATGAGATTGAATTGCAGGCTCTGACTCAGGAGATTTATGATTTAGCTGGTGAGGCGTTCAATATTAATTCTCCAAAACAATTGGGAGTTATCCTCTTTGAAAAATTGGGTCTGCCCTTGTCAGCCACTAAAAAGACGAAAACAGGTTATTCAACAGCTGTTGATGTCTTGGAACGTCTGGCTCATCGTTCACCAATCGTTGCTAAAATTTTAGAATATCGTCAAATTGCGAAATTGCAATCCACCTATATCATTGGCTTGCAAGATTCGATTTCCTTTGATGGCAAGATTCATACCCGTTATTTGCAAGATTTAACGCAAACTGGCCGCTTATCCAGCGTTGATCCTAATTTACAAAATATTCCTGTGCGTTTGGAACAGGGACGTCTTATTCGCAAGGCTTTTGTTCCTGAATGGAAAGAGAGTGTCCTGCTCAGTTCAGATTATTCACAAATTGAATTGCGGGTGCTGGCTCATATTTCAGGCGATGAACATTTAATTGCTGCTTTTAAGGAAGGAGCAGACATTCACACCTCTACAGCCATGCGTGTCTTTGGTATTAAAAGACCAGAAGACGTCACTCCTAATGACCGCCGCAATGCTAAGGCTGTTAACTTTGGTGTGGTTTATGGCATTTCTGATTTTGGTCTGGCTAATAATTTGGGTATTAGCCGCAAAGCCGCTAAGAATTACATTGAAACCTATTTTGAACGTTATCCGGGAATTAAAAATTATATGGATAGAGTGGTGCGAGAAGCGCGTGATAAGGGTTATGTTGAAACGCTCTTTCATCGCCGCCGTGAATTACCGGATATCAATTCACGCAATTTCAATATTCGGTCTTTTGCGGAGCGAACAGCTATTAACTCGCCTATTCAGGGTAGCGCCGCTGATATTCTTAAAGTGGCCATGATTCATCTCGATCAAGCCTTGAAAAAAGGAGATTATCAATCGCGGATGCTCCTGCAGGTGCATGATGAAATTGTCCTTGAGGTGCCAAATGCTGAACTTGAAGCGATCCAAAAGTTGGTCAAGGAAACCATGGAATCTGCTATTGAACTTTCTGTACCACTTGTGGCAGATGAAAATGCAGGGCAGACTTGGTATGAGGCAAAGTAAACAGGTTTATTTATTACTTTAATAGCAATTGTTAGTTTCACTTACCGATTTAAAAGAGGAAATTCAAGCGAAAAAGTTAAGGAGGTCATTTTATGGCTTATCAATTTCAAAATCCCAGTCAAGATGTCATCTTTGATTATGTAAAAAGGGCCAAGACGATTGCAATAGTTGGCTTATCTGCAAGAAAAGAGACAGCAGCTTATGATGTTGCTCAGGTATTGCAAAGTGCTGGTTATAAAATTATTCCTGTTAATCCTAGGGCTGTTGGTGATGAGATTTTGGGTGAAACGGTTTATGCTCGCCTGCAGGATATTCCCGAACATATTGATATTGTGGATGTTTTTCGCCGCAGTGACTTTTTAGCAGATGTTGCTAGGGATTTCATTGAAACAGATGCAGATGTTTTTTGGGCACAATTGGGACTGCAAAGCCAAGAAGCGGAAAAAATATTACGGTTTGCCGGTTGTGACCAGATTGTCATGAATAAATGTCTTAAAATTGAATATCTCAAGTTATACTAAGAGGGCAATTTATCAAAAAACATTTAGCGTTTGTGCTGGTCATGGTGTTTTAGCACTTAAAAGGATTGTCGTTTATTTCAAACAGATTGACTAGTTCATACTTATGCGATAATATCAAAAAAACACCTCATCTATTATAATAGATGAGGTGTTTGCCGTTTATATAACAATATGAACGATTATCTTAATGACTTAAGCGTAAGCGGCAAAACTTGCTGCACCTGAAGCCCAGCTATTTACTACAACGTCTGTTAAAGCTTGTGCTGGAGTTTTTGTTACCTTATAAGCCCAGTGACCTTGGGAATCGCGGTAAGCATAGCCATTAGCTCCATCGTAAAGACCGCCCCCAGTTACATGTGAAAGTGTTTCAGTATCCATAGTTTCAAATTGTTCCATCATTTTTGTATTCATGTGAATACCTCCCTTTTTTTATTGTTAGTATATCTACTAACATCGTCATTATAACTGTTTTTAGTAGAGATGTGAACCTGAAACCGTTTCAAAAATCGGAACTTAACTGTTGTGTTAATCGAGTGCAAAAGACTTAATTGGATATTAATTTTCAATTGAAATTTAAAATGAAAAATCCTGCAGCACTTAGTATGAGGAATTGATAATATGTCTCATATTAAATTAGTGTAAAAGCAACCAATAGCTATAGTGTAGGTGTTTCGTTGTACCTTTCTTATACTCTCAAAAAAACTGATAAAAAGTTCTGAATGCAGATTCTAAGAAGTACGCTTAATGACATCTGCTAGCTTTTTTGATAAAATTTATAAGGTTAAACTGTCCAAAATACAGTCTTGAAAGCAAGGAGTAAAAATGACACATTCACCGATTCAATATCGTCTTATTAAGAAAGAAAAACACACTGGAGCACGTCTGGGAGAGATTATCACACCGCATGGAGTTTTTCCCACCCCTATGTTTATGCCAGTTGGAACACAGGCTACTGTCAAAACACAATCCCCAGAAGAATTAAAAGAAATGAAAGCAGGAATCATTTTGGCTAATACCTATCATCTCTGGTTACGGCCGGGAGATGACTTGGTTGCAAGAGCGGGAGGTCTACACAAATTCATGAATTGGGATCAGCCGATTTTAACCGATTCTGGTGGTTTTCAGGTTTATTCATTGGCTGAAAAACGCAATATTACTGAAGAAGGAGTCACTTTTAAAAATCATCTGAATGGAGCTAGAATGTTTTTGACCCCAGAAAAGGCCATTTCTATTCAAAATAATTTAGGTTCAGACATCATGATGTCCTTTGATGAATGCCCGCAGTTTTATCAGCCTTATGACTATGTCAAAGCTTCAATTGAACGAACCAGTCGTTGGGCAGAGCGAGGCCTCAAAGCTCACCGTCGGCCTCAGGATCAGGGACTTTTTGGCATTGTTCAGGGGGCAGGCTTTGAAGATTTGCGGCGTCAGTCAACAGCTGATCTGGTTTCAATGGATTTTCCGGGCTATTCCATCGGTGGTCTTGCTGTTGGGGAATCGCATGAAGAAATGAATGCCGTTCTTGACTTTACAACACCTTTATTACCAGAAAATAAACCTCGCTATCTCATGGGAGTTGGTGCACCGGACAGTCTAATTGATGGGGTTATTCGTGGCGTTGATATGTTTGATTGTGTCTTGCCGACTCGGATTGCTCGAAATGGAACCTGTATGACCTCAAGGGGACGCTTGGTTGTCAAAAATGCTCAGTATGCAGAAGACTTTACGCCGCTGGATCATGATTGTGATTGTTACACTTGTCAAAATTATACACGCGCTTATATTCGCCATCTGATTAAAGCAGATGAGACCTTTGGACTTCGCTTGACCAGTTATCATAACCTTTATTTCTTACTAAATCTTATGGAGAAAATTCGTCAAGCCATTATGGATGATAATATTTTAGAATTTCGTGAGGACTTTATTGAAAAGTACGGCTATGGACGCTCAGAGAGGAATTTTTAATGGATGAAGAGCAGTTAAAGATATTACTGCTGGCAAATGAACCGATTTCTCGTATTTTAACCATTATTCGAGATCTTAAACTTTCGGATGCTTGGTTGTGTGCGGGCACACTTCGCAATTTTATTTGGAATTATTTAAGTGGGAAACCAGCCTTTGATAAGGAGACGGATATCGATGTTGTCTTTTTTGATCAGACGATTTCTTATGAAAAGACTTTGAGGATTGAGAAGGAGTTACAGGCAGCTTATCCTGCTTATAAATGGGAGCTCAAAAATCAAATTTATATGCATGTTCACAGTCCAAACACAGAGCCTTATCATAATTCTTGCGATGCTATTGCAAAATATCCAGAAAAGTGCACTGCCCTCGCTGCTAGAATAAATGACAAAGGGAAATTGGAGCTCTTCCTTCCCTATGGTTTAGAGGATATTGTTCAATTTAAAGTTGCCCCCACACCACATTTTTTAGCAGATGAGGAGAGAATGCGGGTTTACCAGCAACGTCTTCTGAAAAAGCATTGGCAAAATAAATGGCCACAATTACAGTTTTTAAAGGGAGATTAAAATTTTTTATAAGGGTGAATGCCTCTGTTTACTAGAGTTATTATCACTTGAAGATAAACCTACTTTTTCTATACATATATATTTTGAAGTTCTGCAAATGCCAATTTAAATGGTATTGATTTGCGAGCGAAGTGAGCCTTAATCGAGACTTTGTCTACACTCTAAAAAAATATTTTGAGGACTTACAAAGGTGTAAGGTTCTATCTTGAATTTTGAGATAAAATAAAGATGGAAGAATTCCTCAGAAGTCACAAAAGACTGAGATTATTAGAAGAGCTTTGCTATTTTTGAATTTTTTAAGTATTTTGTTCAAAAAATGAAGAGAATTTCAAATGTGACAATCAAGATTAAAAATTAAGTGTAATAAAAATAAGGAGATGTTATGTTAGGATTGCTTGCAGTTGTATTGTTTATTTTGTTAGTGGTTTCTATTTATCATGAGGCACGAAGTTTACTCAATCCCATTCTTCTTATCGTCTTCTTGATGGTAAGCTATTTGGCTATCATTGAATTTCTCTATAGTCATGGTTATTATACGGCTTATGGCGTTTTCCTGCTTCTTTTAATTTCGACTCCTCTTATAATATTTTTGGGTGGTCTCTTTTTAGTCTATAACGGGATTATTCTGTTACATAAAGAAGGTTTCTCGAAGATTAACCTTTTATCGCTTTGTTTAGGGCTAATGATTACTAGCTTCTTTTTATTCATGGTAATCCGAATTCACCATTCGACTCATTTGTTATTCAATCGTTTTATTGCTTCTTTGTATGCCTTGTTAAGCGCTTCTTTTCTTATTTTCAGTGTTGCCTTTATAGCTTTTATGCTGTATTCGATTCTTTATCTGATTATTCCTAAAAACAAGCATTATGATTATATTATTATTCATGGTGCAGGTCTTTTGCATGGCAATCAAGTGACTCCCTTATTAAAGCGCAGGATTGATAAGGCTTTAGAAGCCTTTAGACAATCGAAAAACTCACAAGTCAAATTGATTGCCAGTGGCGGTTTAGGTTCTGGGGAAACCATTTCTGAAGCAGCGGCAATTGCCAATTATATTCGAAAACAGGCAAGTGATATTCCAAATGATAGGCTTCTCTTGGAAGAACAATCGCATTCGACCTATGAAAATCTTCTCTTTTCCAAGCAGTTAGCAGAAAAAGAAATGAAAAAACCGCGTTTTCTTTTTGTAACTAATGCTTATCATGTCTTTCGAACCAGTGTTTATGCACGCCGATTGCATATGGCTGGAGATGGCTTGGGTTGTTCAACAGCCGCCTATTATATTCCCAGTGCTTTTATTCGTGAATTTATTGCTATTGTTGTTTATTTGAAGTGGTTATTCATTATTGTTTATGCCTGGTTCATTATCGCTTTGATTTATTCTTTTTTTAGATAACATAAGCTGGTTTTTATTATCCAAAGAGCAGCTCATTTTGTTATAATAAAAATAACTAAAAAAAGAAGGTGTTTTTATGAAACTAACCACACTTGGTTGCTGGGGAGCCTATCCCTATAAAGATGAAGGAACAACCTCCTATCTCTTGACAGGAGAAGACGGTTTTCAGCTCTTAATTGATTGCGGTAGCCGTGCACTCAATGAACTCGAAAAAGAAATTAGCCCGCTAGATTTAGATGCAGTGATTATTTCTCACTATCATCCAGACCATGTCGCTGACTTGGGCGTTTTGCGTCATTATTTTCAGCTTTATCCTAAACATCTTTGGACGCCCAAAGTTTTACCGATTTACGGTCATGACCAAGATACTTATGAGTTTTCAAAGTTGACACTTGATGATGTTTCTGAAGGCAGAGCTTATAATGTCAATGGTCTTGAGCAAATTGGACCTTTTGACATTACTTTTATTAAGACAGTACATCCTGTTGTTTGCTATGCCATGCGTATTGTGGAACGTACAACTGGTCAAATTTTTGTTTTCACAGGTGATACGGGTTATTTTGAGGATTTAGATAAATTTGCCGCAGGCGCGGACTTCTTTTTAGCAGATGTTTACCTTTACGAAGGCAATGAAAACCACATCGCTCATTTGACGACCAAAGAAGCTGGACAAATCGCTAGCGCGGCTAAGGTAAAACGTCTAGTCTTGACCCATATGCCACCAGTACCGCCATCAGGCATTGATCCAGACAACCATCTAGAAATCCTAAGAAGCCAGACTGAGGCATACTCCAATGGCATCCCTGTGGAATTGGCTATACCTCACAAATCATGGCAAATCGGAAACTGCTGATGGCAGGTTTGACTCAGGCAGAAAAAGAGTTTTTTATGGGAGAAGCTCTCAAAGAAGCTCAGCTATCACTTCAAAAAGAAGAGATTCCTATTGGCTGTGTTATCGTTAAGGACGGTCAAATCATTGGGCGTGGTCATAATGCGCGTGAAGAGGAAAATCTTGCCATCATGCATGCCGAAATTATGGCTATCAATCAAGCAAATAGAATACAAGAAAGTTGGCGTCTGCTGGATTGTACGCTTTTTGTCACCATTGAGCCTTGCATTATGTGCAGCGGAGCCATTGGTTTAGCACGTATTCCGCAGGTCATTTACGGTGCCAAAAATGCTAAATTTGGTGGGGCTGGTTCCTTATATGATATCCTAACCGATGAGCGGCTCAATCATCGTGTAGAAGTAGAGAGAGGAATTCTGGAAAAAGAATGTGCTCAAATGATGCAGAGTTTTTTTAGATACAGGAGAACAAAATGAATACAATCACCAAGCCACAGGAATGGCTATTATCAGCTTTTTTGTTTGCTTTAACATTACTCTTTGTTGGTCTGCTAGTTTTGAATTTAGATTTTCAAGCTTGGGCTTTTGAACGTCATCAAAACCAATTAAGCTGGTATATTCGTCCTATTTTAATCCTTCCCATCTTGTTTTTTGCCTATCATAGACGAATCATAGGGGTATCGGTTAGCATCTTGGCTCTTTTTACAAGCATGATTTGGTTTCCCGTGCCACAATCAACCCCACCTTTAGTCAAGGAGTTTTTAACCTATGAGAAGGAATTTTTACAAGCAGGCTTGACAGCTAAGAATGTGCTCTTTGCCTTTTTGGTTATTAGTTTTTTTATCGTCATTGTTAGGGCAACTTGGCTACATAGTTGGAAGTTAGTTGGTTTAATTTTGATTATCACAGCCCTTTCAAAAATTATTTGGTCTTATATGGACAGTGGACAGGCGGGCTTGACTATTGTCGTCCCAGCCCTAGTTGGTTTGATGATTTGCCTCTTAGCTCTTGCTTTTTGGCAAAAGAAAAAGTCTTAAGTTGGCAGTTTTTTTACTTTATGCTATAATAGATATCGGAGCAACAGCTTTGCGTGAAGCGGGTCAGGGGAGGAATCCAGCAGCCCTAAGCGATGTAAGCTGTGTGCTCTATTTTTTGTGTAATAGTAAGGTAAATAGATAACAATAATAATTTCATAAATTTGTGATAAAATGCAATATGAAATTAGATTATATTTGTATAGATGATTTGGAAAACGTTTACTAACTAAAATTCCTTATCGAAGATTTATTGATTTAGAAGATGTTAGTTATTCCATCCGATTTTTATTAAGTGATCAGAGTAAATCAATTAGAGGACAAAATCTTGTTTTAGATTATATGGCTATACCATTGTATAGAAATAACAGATTATATCAACCAATATGGAAGTTAGTGAATGAGAAAATGCAAAGTATATGCAAACGATTGTTCTCTTGTCGCTGTGGGAGTTAAAAAAACAAGAAAATAAAAATGAAAGCGTTTTATATATAAAAATTGCTTGATTAAATTTAGTGAAAGAGATATCATAGAAAAGAAGAAATTTTGGAGGATTCAAATGACACACATTAAATTCGATTATTCAAAAGTATTGGGGAAGTTCCTTGCTTCACATGAATTGGATTATATTCAAATGCAAGTAACAGCAGCGGATGAGGCTTTGCGTAAAGGAACTGGACCGGGTGCTGAAATGACGGGCTGGCTGAATTTACCTCAGAACTATGATAAAGAAGAATTTGCTCGTATTAAAAAGGCTGCTGAAAAAATCAAATCTGATAGTGATGTTTTGGTTGTTATCGGTATTGGCGGTTCTTATCTGGGGGCACGCGCAGCGATTGATTTCTTGAACGGTTCTTTTGTCAATCTTGAAAAGAAGGAAGAACGCAAAGCACCGCAAATTCTTTATGCCGGAAATTCGATTTCTTCAAATTACCTTGCGGATCTTGTTGATTATGTGGCTGATAAGGATTTTTCGGTTAATGTTATTTCTAAATCAGGAACAACTACTGAACCTGCCATAGCTTTTCGCGTTTTCAAAGATCTTCTAGTTAAAAAGTATGGTCAAGAAGAAGCTAATCAACGTATTTATGCGACAACTGATCGTGTTAAAGGAGCCGTTAAAGTAGAAGCGGATGCCAATGGTTGGGAAACTTTTGTCGTCCCAGATAGTGTTGGTGGACGTTTTACGGTTTTAACAGCTGTTGGTTTATTGCCAATTGCAGCTTCAGGAGCAGATTTGGATCAGTTAATGGCTGGGGCAGAAGCAGCTCGTCAAGACTATTCGTCTGCTGAATTATCAGAAAATGAAGCTTATCAATATGCGGCTATTCGTAATATTCTTTACCGTAAAGGTTATGTGACAGAAGTTCTGGCTAACTATGAACCATCCCTTCAATACTTTAGTGAATGGTGGAAACAATTAGCCGGTGAATCAGAAGGTAAAGACCAAAAAGGCATTTACCCAACATCAGCTAACTTTTCAACAGATTTGCATTCTCTTGGACAATTTATCCAAGAAGGCAATCGCAATTTATTTGAAACGGTTATTCGTGTTGAAAAAGCACGTAAGAATATCCTTGTTCCAGAAGCAGCAGAAGATCTTGACGGTCTTGCTTATCTTCAAGGCAAAGATGTTGATTTTGTTAATAAGAAGGCTACCGATGGCGTACTGTTAGCTCATACAGATGGGGGTGTCCCAAATACCTTCTTGACTATTCCTGAGCAGGATGAATTTACATTAGGTTATGTGATTTACTTCTTCGAATTGGCTATTGGACTTTCTGGTTACCTAAATGGTGTTAACCCATTTGACCAACCGGGTGTTGAAGCCTACAAGAAAAATATGTTTGCTCTTCTTGGCAAACCAGGATTCGAAGAACTTGGTGCTGAGTTAAACGCACGTCTTTAGTTTAATGATAAAAATATAATAAAAGCCAAGGCTGTTGTCTTGGCTTTTATTTTGCCAATTAGTATGCTAAATTTTTTAATAGCCCAAAAAAGAGTGTCTTAATTATTTGTTGTGAGCGCTTTATAATAGTTATAACAAATAAAAGAAAGACAAGGAGTGTAAGAAATGACTGATTGGTTAAATATTGCTGGCAAAACAGTAATTGTAACAGGAGCTTCTTCAGGCATAGGAAAAGCTATTGTAGATGAATTACTGAGCTTGAAGGTAAAAGTCGCTAATTTTGATCTCACGGATAATGGAGAAAAGCATGAAAATCTCTTGTTCCAGAAAGTGGATGTGACATCCCGTGAGCAAGTAGAAGCTTCTGTTGCAGCTGTTGTTGAACATTTTGGAACAGTTGATGCTGTTGTCAATAATGCAGGCATCAATATTCCACGTCTCTTAGTTGATCCTAAGGATCCTCATGGGCAATACGAGCTTGATGATGCAACTTTTGAAAAGATTACCATGATTAATCAGAAAGGCCTCTATTTGGTTAGTCAAGCGGTAGGGCGCCTTTTAGTGGCAAAGAAAAAAGGAGTTATTATCAATATGGCTTCGGAAGCTGGTTTAGAAGGTTCTGAAGGACAAAGTGCTTATGCGGGAACCAAGGCTGCTGTTTATAGTTATACACGATCATGGGCAAAGGAACTTGGCAAATACGGTGTTCGAGTTGTTGGTATTGCTCCGGGAATCATGGAAGCAACAGGTCTGCGGACGCTTGCTTATGAAGAGGCACTTGGCTATACTAGAGGAAAGACAGTTGAGGAAATTCGTGTAGGTTACGCATCAACAACGACAACACCACTGGGACGCAGTGGGAAATTAAGTGAAGTTGCAGATTTGGTAGCTTATTACATTTCGGACCGTTCAAGTTATATCACAGGTATTACAACCAATGTTGCCGGAGGTAAAACGCGCGGTTAAATTAATATAGAGGGTAAAAAAGTGGCATTAGTTAATCGCTGGTATCATATTTTAGAAATATTAGTTGCTCAGCATAGTGTTTCTCTAGAAACTATGCGTAAAGAACTTAATGTCAGTATGAAAACGTTGCTGACAAGTATAGAGCAATTTAATGCTATTTTGGATGATGATATTCAAATCAGACAAGAAAATAATCTTTTGCTGTTAGACGTCTATGATTATGCTAGATTGGAAACAATTTTAGCGGGAAGTTTGCGCAAAGAGAGTGATTTTAATTCTTCAAATAAGCGAGCTTCTTATCTCATTAAACGTTTGATTCAAGCCACATCTCCCTTACTTATTGATGATTTGGCTGAGGAAATCGGTGTTAGTCGAACGACCATTAATAAGGATTTGAAGCATGTTAAGGATTTAGCAGTAGAATATCAATTGTGCATATTCGGCAAACCTAATCGTGGTTTGGAAATTATTGGTACGGAATTAAATCTACGGCTCTTTTATATTCATCATGTCTATTCTTATTTTGATTCAGCTACCTTAAAGAAAGAGACGCATGATTTTTTAGAAGAACTATATACTGCCTTTAAAATTCCTAGAAAAACGCAGGAGTTACTGACTAAAGCCATTTCGATAACAGTTGCTCGCATTCAACGGAAAAAACTTTTGCTTACTCCTATTGACTATTATGTTAACGGACTAGCTCAGTCAGCTATTATGGAGCAATTGCTTTATCATATTGAAGTGACTTATCAGATATCGCTCAGTCAGTATGAACAAGATTTCTTGAGTTTTCCTCTCAATACACAATATATTGACGCATTGACCTATCAATTGACTGATGTGCAGAGTTTGCAGAAGCTTTATCAAAGCTTTGTAAAGAAGGTCAAGGATACACTTTTGGTTAACTTTGATGAGCAACGTTTATTTGCTGAAATTCAAACACATTTAAAATTTCTTATCAATCGACTTATCTTTCATGTTCAGGCTAATGATATTTTCCATAGAGAAATTCAAAATAAGTATCCCTTGGCCTTTGAAATGGCAAAAGTCGCTGGTGATGATTTGAAAAATCATTTTGGCTGTCAGCTGGAATTGTCTGAAATGAGCTATTTAGCCCTTTATTTCGAAATGATTTTACATGAAAATGGAGCTATTTTTCAAAACAAAAAACGCCGAGTTGCCGTTGTTTGTACAACGGGACGCGGAACAGCACATATGATAAAGCGTCAATTAAAACGCGTACTTGGCCATGATATCGAAATCACTCAATATTCAGAAGAAAACTTTAATCCTGACACTAATGATAATTACTTTGCTGTCTTTACAACCATTCCTTTGAAATTAGGACAGATTAACTCGCCAGTTATTCAAATTAGAAATCTTTTTGATGATCAGTGGCTGCGTGAGGAATGGCAACGCGTTAGTCATTATCATAGAAAAAATCTCAAAACAATCATTTTGACCTTTTCGAGATTGGTCAAAGCTGCTAGCTATCAAGATTATTTAGTGTATATGACACAGTCACTAGAAGCATTAGGGCTAGTGGATGATCATTTCGAAAAACGTATTTTAGATAGAGAAAAAGAACAATCCACTATATTTGGCAATGGTATTGCTTTTCCACATACTATTAATCAAACATTAGAAAAGATCGTTTTAATGGTAGGGGTTCTTGAGGAGCCCTATCATACAGATCATGAAAGTGTTGATCTTATCTTTTTAGTAGCTATTCCCAATAAAATTGCAACACAAACAGAGGCAGAACTTTTAGAATTGTATGATGATATTTTTCGAATTGCTAGCGATAAAGAGCTCAAAGAAGCTTTAGAAAGAGTGGAAAACAAAGCAGACTTTATTACATTTACCAGAGAAAAAGGAGTATTCTGATGAATTTTATGATTATTTTTGGTATCTTTGCTTTAGCAGCCTATGCAGTTCAAATCATATTAGGCTTAAAGCAAATAAAACATTTTAATAGCATTTATAGGCAATTAAGGCGTCTAGGACGTGTGGCTATTGGACGTCGGTCTGGTAAGATCAGAGCTGGGACTATCGTTATGTTTGCTATTGATAAAGATGGTAAGGTTTTGGCTGCTAAAAAGATGCAGGGTATTACCATGGCTGCTCGTTTTAAAGATATGTCAGATTATATTGGACAGGACATCCATTATTTTGACAGCTATAATCCCCTCATTCGTAAGGAAAATAAGTTACTGCGCATTGCTATTGAAGATGCGAGAGCTGTTTTTCTAAAAACAGAGGCAGGTATTTATAAAGAGTCTCCCAAACAGACGCCATTACTTGATATTAGGTTACAGACTAAATTCTTATTATCACGTTTTAAGTTAAAAAAACGTCATGAAACTAAAATTTGAATAAAAAAATGAGTTAGAGTGAAGAATTAACCTTAGACTAAATTTTCTTTGCTTCTTAATACAGATAAAGGAGGTTATTATGTCTTATATTACAAAATTTGCTGAAGGGTTCATGAAACTTTTCCAAGCTGGGGGCGACAATTTTGTAGGTTGGATGACCAGTATTGTTCCAGTAGTTCTGATGCTCTTAGTTGCAATGAATGCACTAATTGCTCTGCTTGGAGAAGAAAAAGTTAATAAATTAGCCCGAATATCTGCTAAAAATCCGCTTAGTCGCTATATGATTCTGCCTTTTATCTCTGCCTTTATGCTTGGGAATCCAATGGCGATTAGTATGGGACGCTTTATGCCGGAGTATTACAAGCCAAGCTATATCGCTTCTCAAATGCAGTTTTGTCATACTTCAAATGGTGTCTTTCCACACATCAATCCTGGTGAGTTGTTTGTATGGATGGGGATTGCATCAGGGATAAAAACACTTGGTTTAAGTCAGATGGATCTAGCTATTCGTTATCTGCTAGTAGGGCTTTTAATGAATTTTGTTTCTGGCTGGGTAACTGATTTCACAACCGCTTGGGTATGCAAACAACAAGGAATTACATTGAGCAAAACCCTTGATTAAGAATAATTTGCAAACAGTAATAAGCGTGATATAAACATAAAAATATCGTTGCTTATTTCATTTTGAAGACTAGGTTAAAGGAGAAAAATCATGGCTTACAGAAACATTAAAATTGTAAAAGGAAATGGTGGGTTTGGTGGCCCTTTGATTATTGCACCAACTGATGAAAAGCATAAATTTATCTATATCACAGGTGGTGGTGAAAAGCCTGAAATTGTTGATAAAATTGTTGAATTAACAGGAATGGAAGCTGTTAATGGTTTTAAAACCTCTATTCCGGATGAAGAAATCGCTTTGGCTATTGTTGACTGTGGTGGTACCCTACGTTGTGGTATTTATCCTAAAAAAGGGATACCTACGATTAATATTGTTGCAACTGGTAAGAGCGGACCTTTAGCCCAATACATTACTGAAGATATTTATGTTTCGGCTGTTGGTATGGAGCAGATTACCTCAACTGAGGAATCAGCAGGCAGTATTGAAACGAAAGAAGCGAAAGCTGAGACTGCTCAATCTCAAACAGGCACCTATGATACCAGTAAAAAAATCACTGAGCAACGTGCACAACAGAGTGTTATTGCTCGTATTGGTATGGGGGCTGGTAAAGTGGTTGCTGTTTTTAATCAAGCAGCGCGTGATGCTATTCAAACATTATTAAATACTATTCTTCCTTTTATGGCTTTTGTATCACTTCTGATTGGTTTTATTCAAGGCTCAGGTGTGGGTAAATGGTTAGCTAAACTCATGGTGCCGCTGGCTGGTAATGTTTGGGGACTTATCCTGATCGGATTCATTTGTTCACTCCCATTCTTATCACCTCTTCTTGGACCTGGTGCTGTTATTTCACAAATTATTGGCACCTTAATTGGGGTTGAAATTGGTAAGGGAACTATCCCGCCGCAAATGGCTCTCCCAGCTCTTTTTGCTATTAATACGCAAAATGGTTGTGATTTTATCCCTGTGGCGCTTGGCTTGTCTGAGTCGACTGCTGAAACAGTAGAAGTCGGTGTTCCATCTGTTCTTTACTCGCGTTTCCTAAATGGTGTACCACGTGTCATTGTAGCATGGATTGCAAGTATTGGACTTTATCAATAAAATGTGTAAACTTAATTGTTTATTAGAAAAAGGGGAATAAAATGACTAAAATTTTTGAAGCAAAAGTGCTGGCTGTTGGACCAGAAGCTCTCAGCATGATTAAAGTTGCCAATATGCTTATTCTCTTTGGAGAAGAGGCTCCTCAAGATCTGGCAGATTATTGTTATAAAATTGATAATAAAAATCTAAGTGGGCATATTAAAAAGGGCGGGCATCTTGTTATTAATGGCAATGACTGTCAAATTACAGCTGTTGGCAGTGTTGTTGAAAAGAATTTAACAGGACTTGGCCATATCACTATCTCATTGGATGGTTCAAAGGAAAGTTCATTACCGGGAACACTTCATATACAAGCAGAATTCCCTGTTCAGCTTGAAGCAGGTTCCCTTATTCAAATTTTTGATTAGGAAGTAGTTACGATGCAATTAACGTTATACACTGCTAATTTGTAGAACATTCGTTTTTATAAGAATATTTTTCTTTTAACTGGTGTGACAACTATATTAGAATTCCTATTATACTTGTGGATCTGCAGGTTATTAAGCAACTCAAAACGCAGGAATTCATGAAACAGCAACGGCTATCTATACTAAAATGCTGGCTTTTATTTAGTTATTGTCAGGCGGTATAGATTATGTCTCTCTTTATTATAATCGTATGGGAAATCTCAATATAGCTACCACCATCGCACTTATCGCAGGAAAAATTGCACAAGCAAGAGCCGCGGCAAAAGTTCTTGGAGCCAGTTATAAAAAGGTTGAGCAGATAAATCGTACCTTAGAAGTTGGCGTATCAACTGTCACTGTTAATCTCAATTAACTGCTTATTTTACTTTGAAAACGATGGGTAAAAGATCTACTATTGGAAAAAGCGACTTAATACAATTTTTAAAAGATTATCGTGATGAATTGAAAGAAATGTCTCAAGGATGACAATGATAGCTTTTGACCTCGAACAGAGGTCTTTTTCTTTTCCTCTAGCCAAACCACAATTTTTTGCTATAATAATAACTAACGACTTTTGAATTGGAGAATAAAAGATATGACTGCACAAAAAATGTCTGCGCAAGAAATCATTGCTTTCATTGGCAATGCTGAAAAGAAGACTAATGTCAAGGTGACTTTTGAAGGGGTTTTGGCTGCTGCTCTTCCTGAAAATGTTGTCAAGCTTGGCAATGTTCTTTTCGGTGATTGGAAGGACATTGAGCCGCTTTTAGATAATTTAACAGAAAATAAAGACTATGTGGTAGAGCAGGATGGCCGCAATTCTGCAGTACCTTTGCTAGATAAACGCAACATCAATGCTCGTATTGAGCCGGGTGCCATCATTCGTGATCAAGTGACCATTGAAGATAATGCTGTGGTCATGATGGGGGCTATTATCAATATCGGTGCTGAAATTGGTGAAGGAACCATGATTGATATGGGAGCTATTCTTGGTGGTCGCGCAACTGTTGGTAAGAACAGTCACATCGGTGCAGGTGCAGTACTTGCTGGTGTCATTGAGCCCGCTTCTGCAGATCCCGTTCGTATTGGAGACAATGTTCTGGTTGGTGCCAATGCGGTTATTATTGAAGGGGTGCAAGTAGGGAGTGGTTCGGTCGTTGCAGCAGGTGCTATTGTAACTCAAGACGTCCCTGACAATGTCGTGGTAGCTGGTGTGCCTGCACGTGTTATCAAAGAAATTGATGAAAAAACGCAGCAAAAGACTGCTTTAGAAGATGCTCTTCGTAACCTCTAAACGAGATTTTCCGCCGTGATAAAAGTGCCTGAAACTTTAATGTTTCAGGCACTCGGAAGATTTGAGACCTTAGGCTCAAATCTTAGGTATGGAATTCCGAAGGCTGAAATAGTCATAAAGCTATTTCAGGTTGGGACATAAAGAAACGAAAGTTTCTTCATCGCTATCGTCCGTATCACCTAAGGAAAGTCTCAAAAGAAGACTTTTTCTACATTCTCAAGCTTTTACAAAGGGAAAACTCAAATGACTTTAGATTTAATCAAAATTCGTCGTGATTTGCATCAAATTCCAGAGATTGGTCTGGAAGAATTTAAAACGCAAGCTTATCTCTTGGAACGTATTGCTGAAATCACCAATGGTAAAGACTTTGTTGAGCAGAGGACTTGGCGTACAGGGATTTTAGTCTTTTTAAAAGGTTCTCGTCCTCAAAAAACAATCGGTTGGCGTACCGATATTGATGCGCTTCCTGTCGTTGAAGAAACAGGGCTTGCTTTTGCCAGTCAGCATGAAGGGCGTATGCATGCTTGCGGCCATGATATGCATATGACCATTGCTCTTGGCTTACTTGATACAATGGTGCAAGTACAGCCTAAAAATAACTTACTATTTCTTTTTCAGCCAGCAGAAGAAAATGAAGCAGGTGGTATGCTCATGTATGAAGATGGCGCCTTTGGTAATTGGCAGCCTGATGAATTCTATGGTTTGCATGTCCGCCCAGATTTTAAAGTTGGTGATATTGCAACTAATACATCTACCTTATTTGCTGGGACTTGTGAAGTTTTCATCACTTTCAAAGGTAAAGGCGGTCATGCTGCTTTTCCTCATAATGCTAATGATGCCCTTGTAGCTGCTTCTTACTTTATTACACAAGTTCAAACCATTGTCAGTCGTAATGTTGATCCCATTGAGGGCGGAGTTGTGACCTTTGGTTCTATGCATGCTGGGACAACCAATAATGTTATTGCTGAAACAGCTACCTTACATGGAACCATCCGAACCCTGACTCAGGACATGAGTCTTTTGATTCAAAAGCGGGTGCAGGAAATGGCTCGAGGAATTGCAACTTCTTTTGATTTAGAAGTAGATGTTACACTCAAACAAGGTGGCTATTTGCCAGTTGAAAATGATTCTCAATTGGCTAAACAATTGATGACTTATTTTGAAAATGCGTCTGCTGTCAATTTGATAGACTGTTTACCAGCTATGACTGGTGAAGATTTTGGCTATCTGCTCAATAAAATCCCCGGTGTTATGTTCTGGCTGGGAATTGACACACCTTATGCACTTCATCATCCTAAGATGAGTCCCAAGGAAGAAGTTTTGTCATTTGCAGTTGATAATATTAGCGGCTTCTTGAAGACCAGAACGAATTAAAAAACCTTGTAGATTTAAGTCTGCAAGGTTTTTTAAGAAAAAGGGAAGGGCATCCAATTTTCATTGAATGCCCAGGAGATTTATGAAAAAGGGGAAATAAAATAGGAAAGTTTATCTCCCCAACCACTTGGGGAAGTGGTTGTTTTAGGATGATTAAAGTATATATGAGAAACCTTAAAGAAACCTTAAATTAAAATATTTATTTTATTAGAATAAGAACCCTTTTGTTACAAGCTTTTTTAATGTTTTATGGCCTTTTGGCTACTTATTTTCTTAAAAATTCTTTTTGTGTTTAAGCGTAGGAAAAAAATCTTAATCGTGTTATGATAGTAACATGATGAAAAAGGACTATCGTACTCAAGTCATTGAAGATTTGAAAAAACAAGATAAAGCCAAAAAAGTGCTCAGAGATGAGCAACTTTTGGAAGAACTTATTCAATTAGAGGCTTATCAAAAAGCACATGTTATTGCAACTTATTTAGCTTTTCCTTTTGAATTTGACACATCCTTGCTGATTGAGCAAGCTCAAAGAGATAATAAAAGCATAGTTGTTCCTAAAACCTATCCTCAAGGGAAAATGATTTTTGTTGTTTATGATGAAGCAGATTTACAAATTACTAAATTTGGCCTTAAGGAACCAAGAAGTGAGGAGGCTCTTGAAAAATCAGCTATTGATCTCATCCATGTTCCGGGGCTTGCTTTTAACAATGAAGGCTACCGTATAGGTTTTGGTGCGGGATATTATGATCAATACTTGGCAGATTTTCAGGGTGATACAGTCAGCACAATTTATTCTTTTCAACAGTTCACTTTTGAGCCTAGTTTTTTTGACATTCCAGTAAAGGAGGTGTTGGTCAGTGGAGACCTTTAAAAAATATCCTGCAACTTCTTTTTTAGTCCTGCTAACGACTCTCGTTTTTTTGACGATGCAAGTTGTTTATTTAGGACAAGCAAATACCACCTTAGCTGTTTTTAATTTTGGTGGGATGTATGGTGACTTGGTTGTTCACAATCCCAATCAGCTTTGGCGTTTGATCACTCCGATTTTTGTTCATATCGGTTGGGAACATTTCCTATTTAATAGTTTAGCACTTTATTTTGTCGGTCAATTGGCAGAAAATATTTGGGGCTCGTGGCGATTTCTGCTCCTGTACCTTTTGTCAGGAATTATGGGAAATATTTTTACGCTTTATTTGACTCCAAATGTAGTTGCAGCAGGTGCTTCAACTTCTTTGTTTGGGCTTTTTGCGGCGATTGTTGTCCTAGGTTATTTTGGACACAACCCATATTTAAAACAGTTGGGACGCAGCTATCAAGCTTTAATTGTGGTTAATCTTATTTTTAATCTTTTTATGCCTGATATTAGTATTGCAGGACATCTAGGAGGGATTATTGGTGGGATTTGCTCTGCTTTTATATTGCCTAGTTTTGCTGAAGGAAAACTTTTCTCTCTTAGGCAACGCTTGCCCATTTTAATTTTGTATTTAGGCCTTGCTTCTGGAATCCTTTATCTAGCCTTTAATAAATAATTGTCATAATAAAAACTCGGTTTAATCCGAGTTCTTTTGAGTCGATTTTTGGTCTAATTTTTTACCAAGTTCAATAATATAAGCTTTTAAATCTTCTTTAACTTGTGGATGTTTAAGTGCATAATCAATTGAAGTCTTCATGAAACCAAATTTATCACCAACATCATAACGTTTTCCCTTAAATTCACGTGCAAAAACACGTTGTGTTTTATTAAGAGTATCAATGGCATCTGTTAATTGAACTTCGTTGCCAGCACCGGGTTCTTGTGTTTCAAGAATTGTAAAAATTTCCGGCGTCAATAAGTAACGACCAATGATAGCTAGATTGCTAGGCGCTTCTTTAGGAGCAGGTTTTTCAACAAAAGTATCGACACTGTAAAGGCCACTAACTCCTTCTCCTTGAGGAGCAATTACACCGTAGGCAGAAACATCTTCATGGGGAACCTCCATGACTGCAATCGTTGAGGCATGCGTTTCTTCATAATCGTTCATAAGTTGACGTGTCAAAGGGATAGCCTTGTCATCTGTAATATCCATCAAATCATCACCGAGCATAACAACGAAAGGTTCATTACCTACAAAGGCTTTAGCCTGAAGAACAGCATCACCTAACCCGCGCGGATGGCTTTGACGGATAAAATGGAGATTGATTGCAGTAGTATCATTAACGAGTTTAAGTAAATCTGTTTTTCCTTTTTGTTCAAGATTGTACTCAAGTTCAAAATTTGAATCAAAATGATCTTCAATAGAACGTTTTGATTTACCTGTAACTACTAGGATGTCTTCAATACCTGATTTTAAAGCTTCTTCAACGATAAACTGAATGGTTGGTTTATCAACAATTGGTAGCATTTCTTTGGCAAGAGCCTTGGTAGCAGGAAGGAAACGTGTTCCTAAACCTGCCGCAGGGATGACAGCTTTTCTGACTTTTTTACTTGGCATATTATTTACTCCATTCATTTTCCGCTCTAAACTCATTTGACATCATAGAAGTGATAGCTTCTTTAATATTTTTTCCTTCATAAATTGACTGATAAATAGCACAGGTAATTGGCATATAGACGTTGAGTTCTCGAGAAAGTTCGTAGGCGACCTTTGTTGTGGAAATTCCTTCAATAACCATTCCCATATTTCTTTCAATGTCTTCCAATTTTTCTCCGCGTCCTAGAGCATCTCCGGCTCGCCAATTACGTGAATAGATAGAAGTTCCAGTAACAATCAAATCTCCAACACCAGACAGACCGCTGTAAGTGAGCGGATCAGCTCCCAGCTTGACGCCTAAACGTGTAATTTCGGCTAGACCGCGTGTGATAACAGCTGCTTTAGCATTATCACCATACCCCATTCCATGGAGTGCTCCTGCCCCAACAGCAATGATATTTTTCAGGGCACCAGCAGTTTCCACACCAATGACATCGGGATTGGTGTAAAGACGAAAATAGTTGTTGCTAAAGAGCTTTTGAACGTATTTGGCGGCTTCTAAATCTTTAGATGCCGCTGTAATCAGGGTAATATCGCGCACGATGGTTTCCTCAGCATGGCTGGGTCCGGAAACAACAACTATGTCGCTTCGAAGATGATTTGGAATTTCTTCTTCAAGAATGACAGATAAGCGTTCGTGAGTGCCCGGTTCCAAGCCTTTAGAAGCGTGCATAACAATGGCTTTGTGATCAAGAATTTGTGAAACTTGCTTGGCCACCAAGCGTGTTACTTTTGTTGGAACAACAAAAAGGACAGCATCAATATCCTTAAGAGCATCCTCTAAATCGTGATAAGCTTTGATTTTTTCATCTAGAACCACATCCTTAAAATAACGTTTGTTAGTATGATGTTCATTAATTTCATCAAGCTGTTCAGGAATATTTCCCCAGATACGGACTTCATGACCATTGTCGTTAAGAACTTGGGATAAGGCAGTTCCCCAAGAACCAGGACCTAGTACGGCAATTTTTTGTCTGATCATTTGTTTCTCCTGTTAGTTCATAAAAAGTTAAGTTTATTATATCATAAAGGTAATTCATTTGTCTGAAATTAGCTAATGGAGCTGCTTTATTTTGAAAGAACAAACTACTCTGTTTTGTCAGTAAAAAATCTGATTGGAAATGCTAATTTCTTTAACTATAAAGACGAAAAGCAAAAATGAACTTTTGCTTTTGCTTTGCGAATAATTTATAATAGAAAGAAATTGAATGGTTTTAACTTAATTGGTCACGTTGCTGATACAACAAGATAATAACTGTTCCAGAAAGATTTTTTAGATAAATTAAATGATAAAGGAAGCAAGTGATGAAAACACGTGGTTTTGAATTAATTACTGACTATACTGATGAAAATCTTTTGCCAAAGCGGGAAACAGCTCATGCAGCTGGTTATGATCTGAAAGTGGCAGAGCGGACGGAAATTCCTGCGGGAGCAATTGTTCTGGTCCCAACAGGTGTCAAAGCTTATATGCAGGTTGGTGAAGTTCTCTATCTTTTTGATCGTTCGTCCAATCCTCGTAAAAAAGGCTTGGTATTGATTAATTCAGTTGGGGTTATTGATGGCGATTATTACAATAACCCTAATAATGAAGGTCATATTTTTGCTCAGATGAAAAATATGACAGACCAAACAGTTGTGCTTGAAGCTGGAGAACGTGTGGTTCAAGGTGTTTTTATGCCTTTTCTGTTAATAGACGGTGATAAAGCGACTGGCACACGTACAGGCGGTTTTGGATCAACTGGAGGATAGGGGAAGAAAATGGCAGATTATTTATTAGTTATAGATATGCAGTCAGACTACGTTGCTGCTGGGAAAGCTTATGATAGTGAAGCGCTGACTGCGGCTGTTAATGACAAAATTGCTAGCTATTCAAGAGACCATGTGATTTATATAGTTAATCGTTTTTTCTGGGAATTAACAAGGAAACCGAAGAATTTTGCAATTGGCCTTTCCTTGGTGTCTGATAAAGTCTTTGAAAAGCGTCAAGCATCTTGCTTTACGAACCAAAACTTAACAAGATTTTTGGAGGAAAGCGGTGCAGAGAGTTTAGAATTTATTGGTGTTGATGGCAATGGTTGCGTCAATGCTTCAATTCTGGCAGCAGCACATAAGGGCTATCAAGTCTCAGTTGATTTATCCTATCTTGGCGTTATCAATAAGGAAAAATTTCAAAAGACACTGCAACAATGGCAGATTGCTGGAATAGTAACGAGAGGAGAATTACCATAGCTAAGAAAAAAACAACTTTTGTCTGTCAAGAGTGCGGCTATAATTCGCCCAAGTATCTGGGACGTTGTCCTAATTGCTCGTCTTGGTCTTCTTTTGTTGAAGAGGTTGAAGTTGCTGAGGTTAAAAATGCTCGCGTTTCACTGACAGGTGAGAAGACACGGCCAGTCAAGTTAAATCAGGTCACCTCCAGCCAAGCCACTAGAGTCAAGACCAATATGGAAGAATTCAACCGTGTTTTGGGTGGTGGTGTTGTACCAGGCAGTCTGGTTCTTATCGGCGGTGATCCCGGCATCGGGAAATCGACCCTACTTTTGCAAGTTTCAACACAATTAGCCAATAAAGGAACTGTTTTTTATGTTTCTGGTGAAGAATCAGCGGAGCAGATCAAGTTGCGTAGCGAGCGTCTCGGTGATATTGACAATGAGTTTTATCTCTATGCTGAAACTAATATGCAAAGTATTCGTGCTGAGATTGAAAAAATCCAGCCTGATTTTTTAATTATTGATTCTATTCAAACAGTGATGAGTCCTGAAATTTCCAGTGTTCAAGGTTCTGTTTCTCAGGTGCGTGAAGTGACAGCAGAATTAATGCAATTAGCTAAAACCAATAACATTGCGACTTTTATTGTTGGACATGTGACTAAAGAAGGAACCTTAGCTGGACCGCGAATGTTAGAACACATGGTGGACACTGTGCTCTACTTTGAAGGCGAGCGGCAGCATACTTTTCGTATCTTACGAGCCGTTAAAAATCGCTTTGGTTCTACTAATGAGATTGGTATTTTTGAAATGAGGTCGGGTGGTTTGGTTGAGGTTTTGAATCCCAGCCAAGTTTTTTTAGAAGAGCGTCTAGATGGAGCAACAGGCTCAGCTATTGTTGTTACCATGGAAGGAACACGACCTATTTTAGCGGAAGTACAAGCCCTAGTAACACCAACTGTTTTTGGTAATGCTAAACGGACAACAACAGGACTGGACTTTAATCGTGTTAGTTTGATTATGGCGGTTTTGGAGAAGCGCTGCGGACTTTTATTGCAAAATCAAGATGCCTATCTCAAATCAGCTGGTGGTGTGCGCTTAGATGAGCCTGCTATTGATTTAGCGGTTGCGGTAGCCATTGCTTCCAGTTATAAGGAAAAGCCAACCAACCCTCAAGAATGTTATATTGGTGAAATTGGTTTGACAGGTGAAATTCGTCGTGTTAATCGTATCGAACAACGTCTCAATGAAGCTAGTAAGCTTGGTTTTACCAAGATTTTTGTACCCAAAAATTCCCTGTCAGGTTTAACGATTCCACAAGGTATTCAGGTAATTGGTGTGACAACTGTTAGTGAAGTCTTAAAAAAGGTATTTAATTGATTTTAAGTTCTTGACTATGACAAAGTCTTTTAAAAATGGTATGATACAGCTCTAAGCGATTAACTTAAATTTAGGACCGAGGAATGGTAATGTCTTATTTTGATAATTTTATAAAGGCAAATCAAGCATATGTTGATTTGCATGGAACTGCTCACTTGCCACTTAAGCCAAAAACGCGTGTTGCTATTGTTACTTGTATGGACTCTCGTTTACACGTAGCACCTGCTTTGGGGTTGGCTTTAGGAGATGCCCATATTTTACGCAATGCAGGCGGCCGTGTAACAGATGACGTTATTCGTTCTCTGGTTATTTCTGAGCAACAGTTAGGAACAAGTGAAATTGTGGTTTTGCATCATACGGATTGTGGTGCACAGACTTTTACAAATGCTGAGTTTACTGAGCAGTTAAAGCGGGATTTAGCTGTTGATGCTGGAGATCAGGACTTTCTTCCGTTTACAGATATTGAAGAGAGTGTGCGAGAGGATATTGCTCTTTTGAAAAATTCTCCTCTGATTCCTGAAGATATTATTATTTCTGGAGCTATTTATGATGTTGATACAGGACGAGTAAGAGAAGTCAATTAACTTCCTAATTAATTTTTAAGTCAATTTATAATAAATTGGCTATTTCATGGATAAAATTTCATAACTATTATTAACTTAGACTTCATCATAAATTTGTTTTAAACTTTTTATTGACAGAAATAAGCAGAGATTTTATAATGTGTTTGTACTAAAATAATAATACACACATGTACGTAGGAGGTTTTCATATGCCAGATAATCGCATGAACTATAGTATTGATAGCAATATGCAGTTTCCCTTGGTAGAAATTACTTTGGAAACAGGAGAATTTGCTTATATTCAACGCGGTAGCATGGTCTATCACACACCCAGTGTCACTCTCAATACCAAAGTCAATGGACGTGGTTCAGGTCTTGGCAAGCTAGTAGGAGCAATTGGTCGTTCTGTAACGTCTGGAGAAAGTTTTTTCATTACTCAGGCAGTATCAAATGCTAGCGATGGTAAATTGGCCTTGGCCCCTTCTATGCCAGGTCAAGTTATTGCTTTAGAATTGGGAGAAAAACAATATCGCCTCAATGATGGTGCTTTTCTTGCCTTAGATGGTTCTGCTCAATATCAAATGAAAGCTCAGAGTGTTGGACGTGCCCTCTTTGGCGGTCAAGGCGGTCTTTTTGTTATGACAACAGAAGGTCAAGGTACCTTGCTTGCTAATAGTTTTGGTTCTATCAAAAAAATAGAATTACGGAATCAGGAAATCACAATTGACAATGCTCATGTTGTAGCTTGGAGTAGGGATTTGAACTATGACATTCATTTGGAAAATGGCTTTATGCAATCGATCGGAACTGGTGAAGGCGTTGTCAATACTTTCCGAGGAACGGGTGAAATTTATGTGCAAAGTCTTAATCTGCAGCAGTTTGCTGGTGTCCTACAGGGTTTCATTACCAATACTAATCGTTAATTGAGGTCTTATAGCTCATATGACCATTATGAAGAGTCTATAAAAGCAGAAAAAATATAGAAAGAATTAGCAAAAATCACAAAATTAACTTGAAAAATGCATGTAACTAGAAATTAGGGATATGCATTTTTTCATGCGTACATCCTGAAGTGAAAGGAATTTTTTTCGCCCAACTGGCAAGGATATGCTATAATAAAAACGATTGAATTTTATGGAAAACAGGTTAGAAGGGTCTTTTTTAGGCATTTTCTAGGATTTGTTATATTGAAATGACAGGAGAATAAAATGACAAACAAAATTCGTGTGCGTTATGCACCAAGTCCAACAGGATTGTTACACATTGGAAATGCACGTACTGCGCTCTTTAATTATCTCTATGCGCGTCATCATGGTGGCGATTTTATCATTCGTATTGAAGATACGGACCGTAAGCGCCATGTTGAGGATGGGGAACGCTCCCAGCTTGAAAATCTGCGTTGGTTGGGCATGGATTGGGATGAAAGTCCTGAAACGCATGAAAATTATCGTCAATCAGAACGTTTAGCACTTTATAAAAAATACATTGACCAACTCTTGGCTGAAGGAAAAGCTTATAAATCTTATGTAACGGAAGAAGAATTAGCTGCAGAACGTGAACGTCAAGAAGCAGCTGGTGAAACACCTCGCTATATCAATGAATTTCTCGGTATGTCAGCAGATGAAAAGGCTGCCTACATCGCAAAACGGCAAGCAGCTGGTATTGTGCCAACGGTTCGTTTAAAAGTCAATGAAGCTGGTATTTATAAATGGCATGATATGGTTAAAGGTGATATTGAATTTGAAGGTGGCAATATTGGTGGTGACTGGGTTATCCAGAAGAAAGACGGTTACCCAACCTATAATTTTGCCGTTGTAGTGGACGATCATGACATGCAAATTTCTCATGTTATTCGTGGTGATGACCATATTGCCAATACGCCAAAACAACTCATGGTTTACGAAGCACTTGGTTGGGAAGTGCCAGCATTTGCTCACATGACTCTTATCATCAACTCAGAAACGGGAAAGAAACTATCCAAACGTGATACCAATACCCTACAATTTATCGAGGATTATCGTCAGAAAGGGTATCTGCCAGAAGCTGTTTTCAATTTCATCGCTCTTCTTGGTTGGAATCCTGGTGGGGAAAACGAAATTTTTTCACGTCAAGAATTGATTGAACTCTTTGATGAAAATCGTCTTAGCAAGTCACCAGCCGCCTTTGATCAGAAGAAATTGGACTGGATGAATAATGAATACATCAAAAATGCCGATTTTGATACGATTTTTGCTTTGGCAAAACCTTATTTAGAATCAGCTGGTCGTTTGACAGATAAGGCTAAAAAATTGGTTGAGCTCTATCAGCCACAGATGAAATCTATTGATGAAATTGTGCCTTTAACGGATCTTTTCTTTGAAGAGTTTCCAGAATTGTCAAAAGAGGAAAAAGAATTCATGACTGGTGAAACAGTTCCAATTGTTCTCCAAGCCTTCAAGGCAAAATTGGAAGCCATGTCAGATGAAGATTTCAAATCGGAAAAGATTTTTCCGCAAATTAAAGCCGTTCAAAAAGAAACGGGCATCAAGGGGAAAAATCTTTTCATGCCAATTCGTATTGCCGTTTCAGGTGAAATGCATGGGCCAGAATTACCAGATACAATCTTCTTACTAGGTAAGGAAAAATCCATTCAGCATCTTGAAGATATGCTTGAAAAATTGAAATAAAAAGAGGGGAAGATAAAGGCTATAACTGTAAGTTCTTATCTAAACTTTTTCAACCTTCATTTGGATAAGTCAAAGTCATTTTGATTTAGGTAACTAATAAGTGAGGTGTACAGATATGAAAGCAAAGGAACGTCGTCAGGCTATTTTAGAAAGGTTAGAAAAGACACAAGTTCCAATTTCAGCTGGGTATTTGGCCAAGGAATTGGGAGTTAGCCGTCAGATTATTGTGGGGGATATTGCTTTGTTACGAGCTGAAAATCATGATATTATGGCCACTCATCGAGGTTATCTTTTAGCTGAGCGTCTGCAAGTACCAAAGTCCTTCTACCATGGCAAACTTGTCTGTAAGCATGGGCCTAAGGAAGTCCGCTTGGAATTGGAGACCATTGTCAAAAACGGTGGTAAAATCTTAGATGTTGAAGTGGAGCACCCGATTTATGGCATGATTACTGCTCCTTTAAATATTGAGAATCAAGATGAAATTGATTATTTCATGGATAAGCTCTCTTGTTATAAAGGCAGCTTATTAAGCAGTTTGACAGATGGAATTCATTTACACACGCTTTCTTGTCGTGATAAAGAAACCTTTGAGAAAATCACTGAAGCACTTGAGCAGGAGCATATCGTCTTTAATAATTAAACTAGTGTCTTGACAGATGTAAACAACAGGTATAAACTAGATTTATCACTGATAAGGAGATTTCTTATGTCTAGTTCTGGTTCATCTGTCATACGTAAACGTATCCAAAATCTGACATTATCAGCTGTTTTAACAGCTTTTAGCATTTTAATTCCGATGATTATGCCTGTTAAGGTGATTATTGGTCCGGCTTCCTTTACTTTAGCTAGTCATGTTCCTATTTTTATCGCTATGTTTCTTTCACCTGAAGTTGCTGTTATTGTTGCTTTGGGGACAAGTCTGGGCTTCTTTATAGCTGGTTTTCCTTTTGTTATTGTCATGCGTGCTTTGACCCATCTTATTTTTGCAGCTATTGGTGCTTATCTCATTCAAAAATACCCCAGCTTCTTAAAGAATTTTAAAAACTCTTTTCCTCTTGCCTTTGGACTCAATATTATTCATGGTCTGGGAGAATTTCTCGTTGTTTTACTATTGACAACTACTAATCAGCAATCGACTTCCTATTGGTTTACGTTGATTGTTTTAATTGGACTAGGTTCCCTGATTCATGGAATGATAGATTTCTATTTAGCCTATTATTGTTGGAAATTTTTGAAGAAAACAGGAAGAATTTAAAGTCTATTTATATAGAGAGTCAAGCAGATACTTAGGATTGTTGCTTTGAGACTCTCTTTTCTTTTGCTTTAAGATAAGAGAAGACATTGAAAAAAACGTTTGATTATAGTACTATAATTACAATAAAGTAAAAAATGAAGGAGATGTTATGACAGAAGATATCAATAACGAAAATGTTCCAGAGGAAAATACCCCTAAAAATCCAACTGAGAGCAATTCAGTGTCAGGGGAGCAAACTGAGCAAGCAACAGATGCCAATCCAACAGCTGCGCCAGTTCTAGAGCAGGCTGTTGAAGGAGGAACTGCCAACCAAGAAATTCCTCAGCAAGCGCCAGTGCCTCCAACGGAATCAGTTGCTCCTCAAGGACAGCAAACAGCTTTTGAACAACAAGTTGCTTCGCCATTTACCAATCCAGTTAGTCCAACTGCACCAACTGTAACAGCTCGCAAGGAACTCATTGTTCTTCCAATTATTTCTTTCGTTGTTTCAGTTATTACACTTATTTTAGCTTGGTTTGCCCCACTACCAATTATCTATGTAATTATTGCCTTTCTTGGGCTTATCTATGCAATTGTGGGCTTAATTGTTAACATTCAACGTAAGAAAGTCTTATCAATTATTGCTCTAGTTTTGGCTTCTCTTATTTTCTTAGTCAGTGGGCTTGCTGTTTTTGTTCGTCAGGCTCAAAATAATCCGAATCCGACGGAACAAACAGAATCAAAGAAATCTGACGAAAAGGATGATACCGATGTTGACGATGATGATTCAAAAGACAGTACAGATGTTAAGGATTATATTGCAGATAGTTCGGATTTTAAATTTAAATGGACAAAGTCTAAATTTACTGACTTAAAATTTTCTAGCTATTCTAATAAAAATGGGGATAGCTTAAAATCAGTTGTTAAAAAGTTTGGTAAGGGATCTAATGCTACTATTTCTGGTGAAAGTTTAAATTTGGAATACAGGAAAAGCGGTGACGACGATGAACGAGAAAGTGTGCACCTAATTTTTAGAAAGCAATATAATGGTAAATTTATTCTTTCGGATGGTTATGCTTATTTTACTTCTAAAGATATAAAGACTGTTTCTGAAAAATCTTATAAGTCTGACTGGACACAAGCAGATGTTGATGCTTTAACAGTTGGTGATTCTAGTACTGGAAAGGGTGGAGATAATTTAAATGAAGTTCTTAAAAAACATGGAAATCCGACTGAAGCTAGAGAATCAATCTCAAATTATGGTGATGGCTTTAAAACAAGCTTGAAAATTTTTTACAATTCTAATGCTTCTAATGACAGTTCTAAGTTAGGTTATGTCTCTTTAGAATTTGCACAGCAATCTAATGATGATTATCTATTAACTTATAAATACCCTACGAAATAATTAATTAATTTTTAAGTAATAATAAAAAAGCTATTTTTACTAACAAGTAAGAATAGCTTTTTTGATTTAAGAAACTCTTATTAGAAAATATATAAAAACAAATAAATTCAAAAATATACTTGACTTTTGAATAATTATGCAATATAATAAGTCTATCCTTTGAATAATTATTAAAAATAGAAAAGAGTTATTTACTATGTCAAAAGAGAAAGTTATTTTAGCCTATTCAGGCGGACTTGATACGTCAGTTGCCATTACGTGGTTAAAAAAAGATTATGATGTTGTTGCTGTTTGTATGGATGTTGGTGAAGGTAAAGATCTTGAGTTCATTCATGATAAAGCGCTGAAAGTTGGAGCAATTGAATCTTATGTCTTGGATATTAAAGATGAATTTGCTGAAGAATATGTCCTTCCTGCTCTGCAGGCTCATGCTTATTATGAACAAAAATATCCATTAGTATCAGCCCTTAGTCGTCCAGTGATTTCTAAGAAATTGGTTGAAATTGCTCATCAGACAGGAGCAACTACTATTGCTCATGGCTGTACCGGTAAGGGAAATGATCAAGTTCGGTTTGAAGTAGCTATTGCAGCGCTTGATCCAAAATTAAAAGTCATTGCACCTGTTCGGGAATGGAAATGGTCACGGGAAGAAGAGATTAATTACGCCAAAGAAAATGGCGTACCGGTTCCGGCTGATCTTGATAATCCTTACTCTGTTGATCAAAATCTTTGGGGCCGTGCAAATGAATGCGGTGTCCTTGAAAATCCTTGGAACCAAGCTCCAGAAGAGGCGTTTGGTATCACCAATTCGGTTGAAGAAGCTCCAGATAAAGCAGAATACGTTGATATTACATTTAAAGAAGGCAAGCCTGTTGCTCTTGATGGACAGGAAATGAAGTTGGCTGATCTTATTCAAAAGCTTAATGTTCTTGCTGGTAAGCATGGTGTTGGTCGAATTGATCATGTTGAAAATCGTTTGGTTGGTATTAAATCACGTGAAATTTACGAATGTCCCGGGGCAGTTACTCTTTTAACAGCACATAAGGAAATTGAGGATATAACCTTAGTGCGTGAGGTGTCGCACTTCAAGCCGATTCTTGAAAATGAATTGTCAAATCTTATCTACAATGCTCTTTGGTTCAATCCAGCAACGCAAGCTATTCTTGCTTATATTACGGAAACACAAAAAGCAGTTAATGGAACAGCTAAAGTGAAATTGTACAAGGGATCTGCAAGGGTTGTTGCTAGAAAGTCACCTCATTCACTTTATGATGAAAATTTAGCAACCTATACATCAGCTGATAGTTTTGATCAAGATGCAGCCGTTGGTTTCATTAAACTTTGGGGATTACCAACGCAAGTTAACTCACAGGTAAACAACAAATAAGGTTAAACAAGAGAGAATTATTTGCTTGAAAAGATTCAAGGTTGTTAATAGAGATGGCAGGCAATTAACTTTTGCAATGTCGGAGGCCATGGGTATCCTACATTAAAAATTCAAAAGAAAAGCTTATCAGATAATCACAGTCAGAGAGCTGGATCTGATACTCTTTTCTAATAAAAACTCCTGACACGGTATTCCTGTGAGGATACTTCAGGCTCAGAAAAAATTTCTGAGAGACTTGCTCTTTCTGAGAGGAGCTTAAATAAGTCTGAGACGAGGGTCCCAGACTTATTGTTATATTAAGGAAATTGGATTTAAACTTTTATCATTAGAAAAGAGAAAGTTATGACAACAAAAAATCACAAATTATGGGGCGGCAGATTTGAAGCTGGTTTAGCACAGTGGGTTGAGGAATTTGGAGCTTCCATTTCCTTTGATCAAAAATTGGCAGAATTTGATCTCAAGGGTTCTATTGCTCATGTTACCATGTTAGGGGAAAAAGGAATTATTTCTCAAGAAGATGCCGCAACAATCAAAGCAGGTTTAGAAGACTTGTTAGAAGAATATAAAGCTGGACAATTGAAATTTGATGTTTCCAATGAAGATATTCATATGAATATGGAAAGTCTTCTGACTGCTAAAATTGGTCCTGTGGCAGGCAAGCTTCACACGGCTCGTTCGAGAAATGATCAGGTAGCGACAGATATGCATCTTTACTTGAAAGCTAAGTTGGATGAGGTGATTGAAAAGTTAGCTAACTTGCGTACTGTCTTAGTTGACTTGGCAGATAAGCATGTTCATACTATTATGCCAGGCTATACCCATTTACAGCATGCTCAGCCTATTTCTTTTGGCCACCACCTTATGGCTTATTACAACATGTTTACCCGAGACAGTGAACGTTTTATTTTTAATGTTAAGCATACAGACTTGTCTCCGCTGGGAGCAGCTGCTTTGGCAGGTACGACCTTTCCAATTGACCGTGAGATGACGGCACAGCTTATGGGGTTTGCCGAACCTTACAGCAATTCACTAGATGCAGTATCTGATCGTGATTTTATCTTAGAATTTTTATCGAATGCTTCTATTCTTATGATGCATATGAGCCGTATGTGTGAAGAAGTCATTAGTTGGTGCTCTCATGAGTATCAATTTGTAACGCTTTCAGATACGTTTTCAACCGGCTCATCCATTATGCCGCAAAAGAAAAATCCTGACATGGCAGAGCTCATTCGTGGAAAGTCAGGACGTGTTTATGCTAATCTTTTTGGACTTTTGACTGTTATGAAAGCTCTGCCTTTGGCTTATAACAAAGATCTTCAAGAAGATAAGGAAGGTATGTTTGATACTGCTGAAACGATTACAGTTGCTCTTGACATTTTGGCTGGTATGCTATCTAGTATGATTGTTAATGACAAACATATGGCTGAATCAACTCAAAAAGATTTTTCTAATGCAACAGAATTGGCTGATTATTTAGCCAGCAAAGGCATGCCCTTTCGTCAGGCCCATGAGATTGTTGGGGAATTAATCCTTGAATGCAGTAAGAATGGTCATTATTTGCAAGATGTTCCTCTTGAACGTTATCAAACCATTTCTGTCTTAATTGAGGAAGATGTCTATGAAACACTTAAATCACATACGGCCGTTGAGCGACGTCATTCTCTTGGCGGAACTGGTTTTGAACAAGTTAAATGGCAGATTGCAGAGGCTAAAAAAGCACTTTAATTTTAGCAAAATTGATAAGTCAAAAATAATGAGATTTTTGGCTTTTTCTCATTTTATGATATAATAGTGATAATTTAGATATTGGAGTCATGTTTTGAAAAAAGCCTATCGCGTTAAAAGTGATAAAGATTTTCAGGCAATTTTTACTGAAGGACGAAGTGTTGCCAATCGGAAATTTGTTGTCTATAGTTTAGAAAAAGATCAAAGTCACTATCGTGTTGGACTTTCAGTTGGAAAAAGATTAGGAAATGCTGTCGTTAGAAATGCGATTAAACGAAAATTGCGCCATGTCCTTATGGAACTTGGTCCTTATTTAGGCACTCAAGATTTTGTTGTTATTGCTAGAAAAGGTGTTGAGGAACTTGATTATAGCACGATAAAAAAAAATCTGGTTCATGTTTTAAAACTGGCTAAACTGTATCAGGAAGGATCTATTCGTGAAAAAGAAATATAGAATTATTGGATTAGCTGTTGCAGCACTTTTGTTTTTATCGGCTTGTGGACGTAGTCAAGTTACCAGTCATTCAAGCGATGCTTGGGAGAAGTTTGTTTATTTCTTTGCGGAGACCATCCGCTTTTTATCCATCAATGGCAGGATTGGTATCGGAATTATTCTCTTTACCTTTCTTATCAGAACCATTCTTTTACCACTGTTTAACTTGCAATTGAAATCTGGACAAAAAATGCAGGAGCTTCAGCCTGAGCTGAAAGCTTTACAGACTAAATATCCGGGTAAAGACAGGGAAAGCCGTATGCGTATGGCTGAGGAAAGTCAGGAACTTTACAAAAAATATGGTGTCAATCCTTATGCCAGCCTTTTTCCTCTTCTTATTCAGATGCCCGTTCTTTGGGCTCTCTATCAAGCCCTTACTCGAGTTGAATTTTTAAAAACAGGGTCTTTTCTTTGGATGGATATTGGCGATAAAGATCCTTACTTTATTTTACCTGTCTTGGCAGCTATTTTTACTTTCTTATCTTCTTGGCTGACTAATAAGGCCGCCAAAGAACGAAATGGTATGATGATAACGATGAACATTATCTTACCAATCTTTATCTTGCTTATTGGCTTTAATTTAGCCAGTGGGGTTGCTCTATACTGGGTAGTCTCAAATGCTTATCAGGTCTTCCAGATTTTGTTGTTAAATAATCCCTTTAAAATTATTGCAGAACGCCAGCGTCTTGAAGATGAAGCACGTGAATTGGAAGCTAAGAAAAGACGTGCTAAAAAGAAAGCACATAAAAAGAGAAAATAAGGAGAACAAATCATGGTATTATTCACAGGAAAAACTGTTGAAGAAGCTATTGAAAGTGGTTTGAAACAAATGGGTATTTCTCGTATGAAGGCTCATATTAGAGTGATCTCGCGGGAGAAAAAGGGTTTTCTGGGTTTTGGCAGAAAACTAGCTCGAGTCGAAATTGAAGGAATTAATGAAAAGACAGCCCATAAGGCTGATCAAAAGGCAGTACGTGGTGTACCGGATAGTATTAATAAGCAAAATGCTCCTGTTTCAAGCAGTGCTGAAGATACGGTGGCTTTAAATCATCTGTCAAAAACTATTAAAGAATTAGAAAAAGAGGATGGTCAACCATTAGATAAAGAGATCAAAGAACAAGTCTTAGAGCATAAGATTTCTGCACAAGAAATATTAGAGCAAAATGCTTTAACAACTAAAACATCGGCAGCCACTGCTTCTAGTGAAGCCTTCAATCAAAAAGGAAAGCAAACTTTTGAGGACTTTGTTGCTGATGCATTTGATGAAGTTGATAATGGTGCAGATATCGCTGTGGCGAGTGAAGAAGTTTCTCAATACATCCAAAAAATTATTTATGAAATGGATCTAGAAACAAGCATTGAGACAAGTCATAATCGTCGTCAAATCAATCTTCAAATTGAAACGCCAGAGGCAGGACGTGTTATCGGCTATCATGGCAAGGTTTTAAAATCATTGCAATTGTTAGCACAAAACTTTTTACATGATCATTATTCAAAACATTTTTCCGTCACTTTAAATGTTCATGATTATATGGAACATCGGACAAAAACACTTATTGATTTTGCACATAAAATTGCTAAACGTGTCTTAGATTCCGGTAAGGCTTATCAGATGGACCCCATGAGTAATAGTGAGAGGAAGGTTATTCATAAAACAATTACTGGCATTGAAGGAGTTGAAAGTTATTCTGAAGGCAATGACCCCAATCGTTATGTTGTTATTGCGTCGAAAGGCAATTAACGGCTTAAATATGAAAAAGAATTGGAGATAGGCTGCTCTCAAATTCTTTCTTTATAAAAAATCCTTTTTGATTACAGTTGCCTGCTATACTTAATTGAAGGAAGTTCTTATGTTGCTCACTATTTTTAGTATTTTAGCCATCTTATGCCTTGTTCTGTACTTTTATTGTATGGTAATTTTGCACCTAAAAAATAAAGGCGTTTATCACCCCATGACTCATGCAGTCAGTGATTATGGTATCGGACAGAATAAATCTTATTTTCAACTGGCAGGTTTAGCTAATACCTTTAGAAATCTTTTTTTAATTCTATCACTGATTTTCTGGAAGTATTCTTTTTCTTTTAAAAAGGAAGCTGTCTTATTGCTCATCTTGGCTATCATTGGTTATGCAGGGGTAGCGCTATTTCCGACAGATATTGAAGGTAGCAAACGAACAGTCAAAGGGATTATTCATTTACTTTTTGCTATTTTACAATTTACGGCCTTGGCAATATTTATTTTTAATGTTACAGAAGTTCTTAAACCTTTGAATGCCACTTTATTTTTGATAGCATCTTATATCAAAATAGTTGTGGAAGTAGGACTGTACGGTTTGGTCATTGCTTTATTCTTACCTTTTGTTAAAAAATATTTTGGCCTTTTTGAACGTCTTTTCCTCTATTCAAGTAACCTTTATATCTTGTTGCTTTGTGTTATGATGATTAGATATTGAATAGTTCAATTTTACAGATTTACTTGATGTTATTCAATAAGAAAACTGTTCTGGCAAATAATCATTGGATTTTCTGTCTTATTAAAAACTTATGACACATACCAAGGAAAAATAAACCTTGACACTGCCCTTTCTTTATTATAAAATAATCTAGTATGTTTAGTAACTGATCACATAATAGCCGGCTAAACGAATACGAAAATCTATGAGGAGGTATTCAAAGTGAAACGTACTTTTCAACCAAGTAAAATCCGTCGTCAACGTAAACATGGATTTCGTCACCGTATGTCAACGAAAAATGGTCGTCGCGTCTTAGCTGCGCGTCGTCGTAAGGGACGTAAAGTCTTGTCAGCCTAATGGAAAGAACTTTTTTCTGTGTTAATGATAGGAGAATTATCTACCTAAATGCTATGGTGTGTCTCATGATCTATTTTCATTGGAATAAGTTTTCAAAGTTTGACAAAATAAAGCAGAACCAGCAGGAACTCGAGCCTGTTGGCTTTTTATATGTCTCTCTGTTAAGGTGTAAGGCTAATGCATAAGAGGGGACAGACAGCTATTATTTTTCATTTTCAAAAGCGGGCTGTACTAAAATCAGCTCCATTATCTTACTCAGTAAACCATAATATTTTATTTAGCATATGTTATAATGATAGTATGCTACAAATATTTGATACTCACACCCACCTTAACGTGGAAGATTTTACTGGAAAAGAACAAGAAGAAATTGACTTTGCGCATGAACTCGGCGTGACCAAGATGAACATTGTTGGTTTTGACCAATCAACCATTAAGCGTGCTCTTGAATTGGCTGAGCTCTACCCAGAACTCTATGCAACTATCGGCTGGCACCCGACTGAAGCTGGTTCCTACATGCAGGAAGTGGAGGACATGATTGTCAGCCATCTGCATGACTCTAAAGTTATCGCTCTCGGCGAAATTGGGCTAGATTACCACTGGATGGAAGATCCTAAAGAAGTACAGATCGAGGTTTTCAAGCGCCAGATTCAGTTATCCAAAGACCATGACCTGCCCTTTGTTGTTCACACCCGTGATGCTTTAGATGATACTTATGAGATTATCAAAGAGGCGGGAGTTGGTCCGCGCGGTGGCATCATGCATTCTTACTCAGGCTCTTTGGAAATGGCTGAGCGTTTCATAGATTTGGGCATGATGATTTCATTTTCTGGCGTGGTCACCTTTAAGAAGGCTTTGGATGTCCAAGAGGCTGCGCAGCATTTACCATTGGATAAAATCTTGGTCGAAACCGACGCACCCTATCTCGCTCCGGTACCCAAACGTGGCCGTAAAAATCATACTGCCTATACTCGCTATGTTGTAGACAAAATCGCAGAGCTTCGCGGTCTCACGATCGAAGAAGTTGCCCAAGCCACCTACGACAATGCTATGAGACTATTCAGATTGAAAGACTAGAGAGAGGGGAGCCCTTAAAGAACAAGGGCACTGTGGTGAAAATCACTTAGCAGAGCACTAGCGGCCGAAGGTCGCTCAATAAGACAGTTGCCGCCGTAGCAAAATCCTCTAACAACTGTTTGTTAGAGGACGATGAAAACTTCAAGATCTTAGGCTTGAAGTTTAGCAATGAAACCAAAGGTTTGCTTGCGTCCATGCTACCTTAGGCAAGCTGTCAAAAAAATAGAATTTATGACAGAAAAAATCAAAATACAAGAAGTCCTCGTCGTCGAAGGCAAAGACGACACCGTTAATCTACGTCGCTTTTATGATGTAGATACATACGAAACCAGAGGATCAGCTATCAATGATGAAGATTTAGAGCGCATCGAAAAACTCAATAATCTGCGCGGAGTTATCGTATTTACTGATCCAGACTATAATGGCGAACGCATTCGCAAGCTGATTATGACAGCTGTTCCGACCGCTAAACATGCTTTTCTCAATCGCGGTGAAGCAGTGCCTAAGTCCAAAACTAAAGGTCGTTCGCTGGGCGTTGAACATGCCTCTTTTGAAGATTTGCAAAAGGCTTTGTCTGGTGTTTTGGGTAACTATGATGATGAAAATCATTTTGATATTAGCAAGTCCGACCTTATGCGCTTTGGCCTTCTCATGGGAGCTGATAGCCGCAAGCGCCGTGAGTATCTTGGGGAAAAGCTGCGTATAGGTTACAGTAATGGCAAACAGCTGCTTAAACGCTTGGAACTCTTTGGAATTACTAAGGCGGAAGTTGAAGAAGTAATGGAAAAGTATCAAAAAAGATAGAAATTGGAAGACAAAATAGCTACAATCAGACTAGAGCGAGGCACAAAAGGTGCTAATATGTTTAGGAAGTTTAAAGTTTTCATTGATGGCGAATACGTTGGAAAAATTAAGTGAGGGTAGAAATTAAAATTTCATGTATCAGAGGGCATGTACGAAGTTTATTGTAAGATTGACTGGGAACAAAGCAACACCTTGACGGTTGACCTCCCAGCCGCAGGTGCAGATCTGATTGTTAATTCAAAAGAAATAGCAGAATAATTGAGGAGGAAATCAATATGACAGCTTTTTACCTACTAGTTCCTTTCCTGTTTATCAGATTTATTTTTCTCTCACTCTTGGATAGGAAAGCAACGGGGCGGGCAGCCCATTTTGCTTCGATGCAGGGAAAAGAAATAATAGCTTACTATCTTTATCAATTATCTACCCTTATGCTCCTGATTGTTCCTTTCTTTCTAAAAGTCACTCTTCATTTCTCTAGTTTTTTCTATTTAGGGTTGGGTGCCTATCTCTTAGGTAGTGTGCTTCTTTTTTTGGTCATAAAGGATTTTGCCAAGCCTGATGAAAAGGGATTGAATACCAAAGGACTGTATGCTCTGTCTCGTCACCCAATGTATATTGCTTATTTTGTTTTATTTTTAGGCGTGGCGATGCTGACTCAGTCGTTAACACTGCTCATTTTCTTAGCGATTTTTCAACTATCAGATCACTTTATCATACTGGCAGAGGAAAGAGAGTGTTTAATAAAATTTGGCGCTGCCTATCAAGAATACCAAAAACGAGTTAGGATGTATCTGTGAAGTTTATTTTTACAAATCAGACTGTTTCTATAAGGAAGATTAGCTAATAAGAGCCCTTCTACGTGGTGTTACACCCATTGGAAGAAATAGAATTCCCAAAATGGCTTATCTTAGGGGGATTCTGGAGTTTACAGGTTTGCAGTCTGTTCAAACTTATATTCAGAGTGGCAACATCATCTGTGAGATGGATTGGTCGGATGAAAAGCTTAACCAGCTCATTCACGATACTATTAAAATCAAGCCTAACTGGTGCAGATTGCTGCGGAGCAATCTTTTGTGACAGCTTCGACATCTCACGCATACCAATGATGTCTGGCCTTCAGAACTTTCCTACACCTAATTATTTGTAAAATGTTATAAATTTTCTCTCCCCCAACCATTCAAAGACATCAGTAAATTTAATAATTCCTTGCCCTTATTTGTCAGTGAATACTGAGTATGGAGCGGCCAAGTCTTGAAGTCTTCTTTGAAAATAAGCTTGTTTCGAATGAGACTGTCTAAAGATCGCGTCAGCATGATTTTGGTAATGCCATCAACTTCTCTCTTTAGCTGATTAAAGCGGATGGATCCTTTTTGCGAGATAACCCAAAAAATCTGTAGTGTCCATTTGCTTGAAAGAGCATCCATAACACGGGTTAAACCGCAATTCCAGTTTGGCTTTGTTTGCATTATTTTCTCCTGATTTGGTAGGTCACAAAAAAGTGCCTACTGTTTTTCTTTTGATAAGCCTATTATAATAAAACTATCTTAAAAAACAAGGAGGCTTATGATGAATGATTATTTGAATTTCTTAGATGGACGCGTATCAGTCAGACAATTTGATCCTGATGCAGTCCTGCCAAATGATCTTATCAAGGATATGTTAGAGCATGCCAGCTATGCTCCGTCTGGTAATAATTTTCAACCTTGGCGCGTTGTAGTTGTGAAAAATAAAAACAAACAAGAAGATCTGAAAAAACTGGCAGCCCTTCAGCCGCAAGTTGCAACTGCGTCGGCAGTATTTCTCTTATTTGGGGATGAAAATGCCTATGATTTGACTTGGTGGCAGGAATTTCATGTGCAAAAAGGTATTATCACGAAAGATGAAGCAGCAGCGCGAGCTGAACGGATTCGTCAGTACTTTGACCTGCACCCTGAGGATAAGGAGACTCAGGGTTTACGATTAGATGTTGGGCTCTTTGCTATGAATCTCATGCAGGTTGTGAGGGTTTACGGCTATGATAGTGTGCCTATGCGTGGCGTGGATTTTGATGCTATTAAAACCTATCTCGACATGCCGAATGGTTGGGAACCTATTTTGATGCTGCCGGTGGGAAAAGCATTGCAGGCAGGCAATCCGCATGTGAGGAAGTCTGTTGCAGAATTTGCAGAGATTATTGAATAAGGTAAGTGGAGGCTAAGAACTATCGGCCTTTGCTTTATTTATGTTACAATAAGGAAGGTGAAAAATTAAGTGATTTTATATACTCAGGAGAAGAACAACATGTGCCTCATTTGTGAGCGGATTGATAGGATTAAATCAAGAACCAATCCTTATTTTGTTAAAGAATTAGAAACTGGTTATGTTGTTGTTGGCGATCATCAGCATTTCAAAGGGTATACGATTTTTCTTTGTAAGAAGCATGTGACAGAGCTTCACGACTTGCTCAAAGACTTTCGTGACAAGCATTTGTCTGAAATGGCAGACGTATCACAGGCAGTCAGTGCAGCATTTTCAGCTGAAAAAATGAATATCGAAAGTTTGGGAAATGGCGATAGTCATCTGCATTGGCACCTTTTTCCAAGAAAAACTGGTGATTTAGGAAATCATGGTTGCAAGGGTAAAGGTCCTGTTTGGTGGCTGCCTTTTGAGGAGATGTATGCGGTTAAAGCAAGTTCTTCTGAGATAGAAGAATTGAAAGATCAACTTTTACAACACTTACCGAAATAGAAAGAGAAAACATGAAAATCGCAGACAAAACCGTTACTCGCGCTATTCTGGAGCGCCACGGGTTCACGTTTAAGAAATCATTTGGTCAGAATTTTTTGACCGATATCAATATCTTGCAGAAGATTGTTGACACGGCTGAGATTGACAAAACTGTCAATGTCATTGAGATTGGTCCTGGTATTGGTGCTCTGACCGAATTTTTGGCGGAGAATGCTGCTGAAGTTATGGCTTTTGAGATTGATGATCGCCTTGTCCCGATTTTGGCGGATACGCTGCGCGATTTTGACAATATCAAAGTGGTCAATGAAGATATTCTCAAGTCCGACTTGCAGACGCGTATCAAGGAATTTGCCAATTCTGACCTGCCTATCAAGGTGGTAGCCAATCTGCCTTATTATATCACGACGCCTATCCTCATGCACCTGATTGAGAGTAAAATTCCTTTTGCGGAGTTTGTGGTTATGATGCAAAAAGAGGTGGCAGACCGCATTTCAGCTCAGCCAAATACCAAGGCTTATGGGTCTTTGTCAATCGCTGTGCAGTATTACATGACGGCTAAGGTTGCTTTCATTGTGCCACGTACCGTCTTTGTGCCAGCACCCAATGTTGATTCAGCCATTCTTAAGATGACCCGCCGTGAACAACCGCTGGTGCAAGTGCAGGATGAAGATTTCTTCTTCCGCGTCGGCAAAGCTGCCTTTGTCCACCGCCGTAAAACCCTCTGGAACAATCTCACCAGCCACTTTGGTAAATCAAAAGAGGTCAAAGTCAAGCTGGAACAAGCCTTGGAAGCAGCAGACATCAAACCATCTATTCGTGGTGAAGCACTGACGATTACAGACTTTGCCAGATTGGCAGATGCTCTACGAGAAGTTGATTTGAAATGAAGGATTCTTATGACTAAGCCCAAACTAATCACTGCTTTCTGCGCTGTTCTTTACTTCATACAAGCTTTCCTTCATTTCTTGATTTTGTTAGGATTGCCTTTGGGTGGTTTCTTTTTCGGAGGACTTTACACGGTCTTTCCGCTTTGGCTAAGACCAGCCAATCTCTTTTTCGCCCTGATTTGGTCACTTTTTGCTTATTTTTACTTGATCTATGGGCAAATTCTTCCAAGCCGCTGGCCCAAAGCAAAGCTGAATCTCGTCATGGTAACAATGACCGGCTTGTCTTTATTAGCAACCGTTTTTAATCTTTTTATCAGCAGCAGCCCGCTTGAAAAGTATGGCACAGGCAGTATGACAGCTTTAACCTTCTTGCTAAGTTGCTGCCTGCTTGTCTTATCAAAAAAATCTCGCTAAGTCAGTGAGATTTTTCTTATTATTTAAACTAAAGCAATCAATCATAATTTAAATCCATTTGATTAAATCATCTTACTGGAATATTTTAGCTTCTTTCAATGTTAAGGAAAGGACGGGATTTGAACCCGCGCATGAACAATGTCCACTTGCCGGATTTCGAGTCCGGTGCTGTACCAAGCTGAGCCACCTTTCCAAAATATAACGAGGAAGCACAATGAGGCATAACTTATGTTAGGCACACTGTGGTCAAACAATTTTATAATATTTTTTGAATGAACTTGACAAGGCAGTGAAATAAAAGATAATACTGAAGAAGTAGATTAAGTTAAACTAACGTTGTCAAGGCATTCAAAAATGCGGAGAAAGGGATTTGAACCCTCACGCTCATACGAGCACATGCGCCTGAAGCATGCGTGTCTGCCGTTCCACCATCTCCGCAAGTAATAATTATATTATACGCTTTTTTTAAAATTTGCCAATAGCTACCAGCAAAAAGATTGTTTTTTTGATATAATGAAACTATTAAGTTTAGTAAGGAGAGCGTTTGCAAGGAAAAATTATTGAGTCCCTAGCTGGTTTTTATTATGTAGAGTCAGATGGTCAGATTTATCAGACACGAGCGCGTGGTAATTTTAGGAAAAAAGGACATAAACCTTATGTTGGTGATGAAGTAGATTTTTCAGCTAAAGAAAATTCTGAGGGTTATATACTGGCTATTCATGAACGAAAAAACAGTCTAGTGAGACCGCCAATTGTCAATATTGATCAGGCAGTAGTCATTATCTCTGCTAAAGAACCTGATTTTAATCATAATTTGTTAGACCGTTTTCTCATTCTTTTAGAACATAGGAAGATTAGTCCCATAATTTATCTTTCTAAAACGGACTTACTAGAGGATTTAGATGAATTTAAAAAGGTTCAAAAGCAGTATCAAAAGATTGGTTATTATTTTGTTTATTATTTAGAAGATTTAACTCCTCTTTTAAAAGATAAAATAACTGTTTTTATGGGACAAACAGGTGTTGGGAAAACGACCTTGCTCAATACACTTGCCCCTGATTTGGCACTAGAAACTAATGAGATATCAGATAGTTTAGGACGAGGTCGTCACACGACACGCGCAGTCACTCTGTATAACATTTATGGCGGGAAAATTGCGGATACTCCCGGATTTTCTTCGCTGGATTACGAAATAACAAGTAGTGAGGAATTAAATGCTGCTTTTCCTGAACTTCTGAAGTTAAGTGCTGCTTGTAAGTTTCGTTCCTGCACTCATACGCATGAACCGGGGTGTGCTGTGAAATCGGCTCTGGCACAGAGAAAGATATGGGAAAAACGCTATCAAACTTATTTGCAAATCCTTAGTGAAATTGAAAATCGCCGAGAGACTTATAAAAAAGTATTAAAAAGAAAGTAGGTCTGTTATGTTGCTCAATCAAATTGCCCCTTCTATTTTAGCTGCAGATTATGCTAACTTTGAAAGTGAATTAAAGCGCATTGAAGAAACTGGTGTGAAGTACGTTCATATTGATATTATGGATGGACAGTTTGTTCCAAGCATTAGTTTTGGTGCCGGTGTTGTTGCTAGTATGCGTAAACATAGTAAGCTCGTCTTTGATTGTCATCTTATGGTAGTTAATCCAGAGCGTTATGTTGATGATTTTTCTCAAGCTGGTGCTGATATTATGACAGTACACGTAGAAGCCACCCATCATATTCACGGTGCCCTTCAAAAAATCAAGGCTGCTGGTATGAAGGCAGGGATTGTCATCAACCCTGGAACACCAGTTGCTGATTTAGAATCTGTCTTGTCTTTAGCAGATCAGATACTTATTATGACAGTTAATCCCGGTTTTGGCGGTCAGGCTTTTATTCCAGAAATGTTGGAAAAAGTAAGAACTGTCGCTAAGCTTCGTGAAGAAAAGGGTTTATCATTTGATATTGAAGTTGATGGCGGCATTGACAATGAAACCATTAAGTTAGCAAAGCAAGCCGGCGCCAATATCTTTGTAGCAGGTTCTTACCTTTTCAAAGAAAATCTAGCTGCTCAAGTTGAAACTTTGAAAGCGGCTTTAAATGACTAAGGTAGCTCTGTTTTCTGGAGGCGATCTTACTTATTTCACGAGAGATTTTGACTATTTTGTAGGTATTGATAAGGGAAGTTCTTTTCTGTTGAAAAATCAGTTACCGTTAGACTTAGCTATTGGGGATTTTGATTCTGTCTCAGCAGAGGAATTTAAGCAGATTAAAGCCAAGGCTAAAAAGCTGGTGATGGCTCCTGCAGAAAAAAATGATACAGATACAGAGTTGGCTTTAAAAACAATTTTTGACTGTTTTGGCAGGGTTGAAATAATTGTTTTTGGTGCTTTTGGCGGTCGGATAGACCATATGCTGTCCAATATTTTTTTACCTAGCGATCCTGATTTAGCTCCTTTTATGCGCTGTTTTAAATTACGTGATGAACAAAATTTAGTGGAATTTTTTCCAGCAGGGCAACATCAAATTGAACAGGCAACTGATATGGTTTATATTTCCTTTATGGCAGCAAACGGCGCTCATCTGTCTATTCAAGATGCTAAATACGAATTAACAGAAGAGAACTACTTTCAAAAGAAAATTTACAGCAGCAATGAATTTAAGGACAAACCGATTTGTTTTTCAGTCGCTTCAGGTTATGTTGTTGTCATTCAAACAAAAGATAGGACCTAATAATAAATGGATATTCTTACTCTCTTACTGGCTTTGACAGCTTGTTTTATCAGCTCTGCTATTTTTCTAAAACTGGATAAAAATCAATCAGGACTTGAAAAAAAGTTAGATAACAATGCGGATAACCTTTCTGATCAAGTTTCCTATCAGTTGGAAGTTGCTAATAAAAATCAATTGCTTGCAATTAATCAGCAGTTGACACGTTTACAAAATGATCTCTCTCAACAATTAACTGACTTAAGAGAGGTATTGCATCAAAATTTCAATGACAGTCGGGATCGATCGGATAAGCGTTTAGAGCAAATCAATTTACAATTAAATCAGTCGGTCAAAGAAATGCAGACTTCCAATGAAAAACGCTTAGAAGAGATGCGGCAAACCGTTGCAGAAAAATTAGACCAAACCTTACATACACGTCTAAAAACATCTTTCGAGACTGTTTCTAAGCAGTTGGAAAATGTTAATCAAGGTTTGGGTGAAATGAAGAACATGGCACGTGATGTTGGTACCTTGAATAAGGTCCTATCCAATACTAAAACACGAGGCATTCTGGGTGAATTACAATTAGGCCAAATTATTGAAGATATTATGACCGAATCTCAATATGAACGTGAATTTGCAACTGTCAAAGATTCAAAAGAACGTGTGGAATATGCCATTAAACTGCCAGGAAATCAGAAAGATACTTATGTTTATCTACCCATTGATTCTAAGTTTCCTCTAGAATATTATTATCGTTTAGAAGATGCCTATGAGCTTGGTAATAAGGAGCAAATTGATCTTTATCGAAAAAAACTGCTAAGCAGTATCAAGACTTTTGCTAAAGATATTCAAAAGAAATATCTCAATCCACCAGAAACAACCAATTTTGGGATTATGTTTTTGCCAACAGAAGGGCTTTATTCGGAAGTTGTTAGAAATGCAAGTTTCTTTGATGCTTTGCGGCGTGATGAACATATTGTTGTAGCGGGTCCGTCAACTTTATCAGCTCTCTTAAATTCTTTGTCTGTTGGTTTTAAAACATTGAATATTCAAAAAAATGCTGATGATATCAGTAAAATTTTAGGAAATGTCAAGACAGAATTTGCTAAGTTTGGAGGTCTTTTACAGACAACCAAAAAACAACTCAATCAAGCTAGCAACAATATTGATAAACTTTTAATAACGCGCACCAATGCCATTGGACGAGCACTTAGAAATATTGAATTATATGAAGATGAAAACACTAAGTCGGTTTTAGACCTTTCGCCGTTAGAAGATGAGGGATCAAATGAAAATTAATCAAATGAAAAAAGATGAACCTTTTGAAGGGTTTTATCTGATCAAGTCAGCAGAACTCAGAAAAACAAGAGCAGGAAAAGATTACCTTGCCTTTACCTTTCAAGATGATAGTGGAGAGATTTCTGGTAATCTTTGGGATGCTCAGCCTTATAATGTTGAAGAATTTACTGCTGGGAAAGTTGTCTTTATGAGGGGACGCCGTGAAGTTTATAATGGGACACCACAGGTTAATCAGATCAGCTTACGGCATCCTAAGGATGGAGAGCCTAATGATCCTAGAGATTTTAAAGAAAAACCGCCTGTTGATGTTGAAGAGGTCAAAGATTATCTTGAACAGATGCTCTTCAAAATCGAAAATGCTACCTGGCAACGGATTGTCCGTGCCCTTTATCGTAAGTATAGTAAAGAATTTTTCAGCTTTCCGGCAGCTAAAACAAATCACCATGCTTTTGAAGTTGGTCTGGCCTATCATACAGCAACTATGGTTCGTTTGGCTGATAGTATCGGGGATATTTATGAAGAACTTGACAAAAGTCTTCTGTTTGCGGGTATCATGCTGCATGATTTAGCCAAAGTTCTTGAGCTATCTGGTCCTGATAATACCGAATATACTATTCGTGGCAATCTTATTGGTCATATTGCTTTGATCGATGAAGAAATTACTAAAGTTTTATCAGAATTGTCTATTGATGATACTAAGGAAGATGTTATTGTCTTGCGCCATGTTATTCTCAGCCATCATGGTCTCTTAGAATATGGCAGTCCTGTTAGACCTAAAATTATGGAAGCAGAAATCATTCATATGATTGATAATATTGATGCTGAAATGATGATGATGACGACTGCTCTATCTCGTATATCAGAAGGAGAGATGACTGGTCGTATCTTTGCTATGGATAATCGTTCTTTCTATAAACCTAAAACAAACCATCAAAACACGAAAAAAGATGACTATTAGAGCTCTAATGTTCGTCTTTTTATTTTTTAATATGATATAATAAAAATAAAAAACGAATGGTGATTTTATGAAATTGCGACGTAGCGAACGAATGGTTGTTATTTCAAATTATTTAATTAACAACCCCTATCAACTAACCAGCCTTAATACTTTTGCTCAAAAGTATGAAGCGGCAAAATCTTCGATTTCTGAAGATTTTGCAATTATTAAGAAAGCTTTTGCTCACGCTGATATTGGCCATATTAAGACGGTAACTGGTGCCAATGGTGGTGTTGTTTTTACACCGACTATTTCAAATGATGAAGCGAGAACGGTTGCACAAGAACTTTGTCAGCGGCTGGCAGAAAACAACCGTATCTTGCCGGGTGGCTATATTTATTTGTCTGATTTACTATCGACACCAAGTATTCTAAAAAATATCGGTCGTATTATTGCCAATGCTTTTAAAGATGAAAAAATTGATGCTGTTATGACAGTGGCAACCAAAGGTGTTCCTTTGGCTAATGCCGTTGCTAATATTCTTAATGTCCCTTTTGTCATTGTGCGTCGAGATTTGAAGATTACAGAAGGTTCAACAGTATCTGTTAATTATGCTTCTGGATCAAGCGATCGTATTGAAAAGATGTTTTTATCAAAACGCAGTTTAAATCCCAACAGCCGCGTTTTAATCGTTGATGATTTTCTTAAAGGTGGGGGAACCATCAGTGGTATGGTTAGCCTTTTGAGCGAATTTGACAGTCAGTTGGTTGGAGTGGCCGTCTTTGCCGATAATGCTCAGGAAAAACGTGAGGGCATCAGCTATAAATCTCTTTTAACAGTAACCAATATTGATGTTAAAGAAAGCAAGGTAGATGTTAAGTTGGGAAATATTTTTGGTAAATGAAATATAGCACATAGTGAAATTAAAATAGTATAGAGAAAGTTCATATAAGGTCAATTTAAAAATAGCTAGAAGATATAAATCAAGGAAAAAGTGTTTGACAAAGCGATTCTGCTGTGTTATTATGATAAATGGTACTTTTTACTTTTGGTCTCTCAAAAGTGTACAGAGACGTGCTGACAAATGTTGCAAAGTACACACAGATTAGGACTGTCACCAAGTGCCTAATCACCCAAAAATAAAAAAATACAGGAGAATGTAGATGCCTACAATTAACCAGTTGGTTCGTAAGCCACGTAAGTCTAAAGTAGAAAAATCTGACTCACCAGCATTGAATATTGGCTATAATAGCCATAAAAAAGTTCATACTAAACTTGCTGCACCTCAAAAACGCGGTGTTGCAACACGTGTTGGAACAATGACCCCTAAGAAACCTAACTCTGCTCTTCGTAAATTTGCTCGTGTTCGTTTGAGTAACCTTATTGAAGTCACTGCTTATATTCCAGGTATTGGTCACAACTTGCAAGAACACAGTGTTGTACTTATTCGTGGTGGACGTGTAAAGGACCTTCCAGGGGTACGTTACCATATTGTTCGTGGTGCACTTGATACTGCCGGTGTTACTGATCGTAAACAAGGCCGTTCTAAATATGGTACTAAGAAACCAAAAGCATAAGGAAGGGAGATTAAGAAATGAGTCGTAAAAACCGTGCGCCTAAGCGCGAAGTATTGCCAGATCCATTATACAATTCAAAACTTGTAACACGTCTTATCAACCGTATTATGCTTGATGGTAAACGTGGTACAGCTGCATCTATCGTTTATGGAGCTTTTGAACAAATTAAGGAAGCAACAGGGAATGATGCACTTGAAGTCTTTGAACAAGCCATGGAAAATATCATGCCTGTACTTGAAGTACGTGCACGTCGTGTTGGTGGTTCTAACTATCAAGTCCCAGTTGAAGTTCGTCCTGAACGTCGTACAACATTAGGTCTTCGTTGGTTGGTGACTGCATCACGTACTCGTGGTGAACACACAATGAAAGATCGTCTTGCAAAAGAAATCTTAGATGCGTCAAATAATACAGGTGCCTCAGTTAAAAAACGTGAAGATACACATCGTATGGCTGAAGCTAACCGTGCTTTTGCACACTTCCGTTGGTAGGATACAACCCGCTTTGACACTTGTCAACAAGGGGAAACTAGACAAGCACTTTTTGAGAGCTTGATCTTCTTGTTTAATTGACATGAAACAAAACATAAAGCGGGTAGGTTATGCCTATCCGTTTTTAGTAACAAAGTAATAAAATAAAAAATAGGAGAAATAAACCTCATGGCTCGTGAATTTTCACTTGAAAAAACTCGTAATATCGGTATCATGGCTCACGTTGATGCTGGTAAAACAACTACAACAGAGCGTATTCTTTACTATACTGGTAAAATTCATAAGATTGGTGAAACACACGAAGGTGCTTCACAAATGGACTGGATGGAACAAGAGCAAGAACGTGGTATCACAATCACTTCAGCTGCAACGACTGCTCAATGGAAAGACCATCGTGTCAATATTATTGACACACCGGGGCACGTAGACTTTACTATCGAAGTGCAACGTTCTCTTCGTGTTTTAGATGGTGCTGTTACTGTTCTTGATGCTCAGTCAGGTGTTGAACCTCAAACAGAAACTGTTTGGCGTCAAGCAACTGAGTATGGTGTTCCTCGTATCGTATTTGCTAATAAGATGGATAAAATTGGTGCTGATTTCCTTTATTCAGTGAGCACTCTTCATGATCGTCTTCAAGCAAATGCACACCCTATTCAATTGCCGATCGGAGCAGAAGATGATTTTGAAGGTATTATTGATTTGGTAACAATGAAAGCCGAAATCTATACAAATGATCTTGGTACAGATATTTTGATTGAAGATATTCCTGCTGATTACCTTGATCAAGCTAAAGAATACCGTGAAAAATTGATTGAGGCAGTTGCTGAAACTGATGAAGATCTGATGATGAAATATCTTGAAGGTGAAGAAATCACTGAAACAGAATTAAAGGCAGCTATTCGTAAAGCTACTATTAATGTTGAATTCTTTCCAGTTCTTGCGGGTTCAGCTTTCAAGAATAAAGGCGTCCAAATGATGCTTGATGCGGTTGTTGATTACCTTCCAAGTCCGCTTGATATTCCTCCTATTAAAGGTGTTAATCCAGATACTGATGAAGAAGAAGAGCGCCCAGCATCTGATGATGAACCATTTGCTGCTCTTGCCTTTAAGATTATGACTGACCCATTCGTGGGACGTTTGACTTTCTTCCGTGTTTATTCTGGTATCCTAAACAGTGGTTCTTATGTGTTGAATACCTCTAAAGGAAAACGTGAACGTATTGGACGTATCCTTCAAATGCATGCCAACAGCCGTCAAGAAATTGAAACCGTTTATGCTGGTGATATTGCGGCTGCAGTTGGTTTGAAAGAAACAACAACTGGAGATTCATTAACTGATGAAAAAGCAAAAGTGATTCTTGAATCAATTGAAGTTCCAGAACCTGTTATTCAGTTGATGGTTGAGCCAAAATCGAAAGCCGATCAAGATAAAATGGGGATTGCTCTTCAAAAACTTGCTGAGGAAGATCCAACTTTCCGTGTGGAAACAAATGTTGAAACAGGTGAAACCGTTATTTCTGGTATGGGTGAGCTTCACTTGGATGTCCTTGTTGACCGTATGAAACGCGAATTCAAGGTTGAAGCTAATGTTGGTGCTCCTCAGGTGTCATATCGTGAAACTTTCCGTCAAGCTACGCAAGCACGTGGTTTCTTTAAACGCCAATCCGGTGGTAAAGGTCAATTTGGTGATGTTTGGATTGAATTTACTCCAAATGAGGAAGGTAAAGGGTTCGAGTTTGAAAATGCCATTGTGGGTGGTGTTGTTCCACGTGAATTTGTTCCGGCCGTAGAAAAAGGTTTGATTGAATCTATGGCTAATGGTGTTCTTGCTGGTTACCCAATTGTTGATGTTAAGGCCAAACTTTATGATGGTTCTTACCATGATGTTGACTCATCTGAAACGGCCTTCAAGATTGCTGCGTCACTTGCTCTTAAGGAAGCTGCTAAAACTGCGAAACCTGTTATTCTTGAACCAATGATGTTAGTCACTATCACTGTTCCTGAAGAAAACCTTGGTGATGTTATGGGGCATGTCACTGCCCGTCGTGGACGTGTTGATGGCATGGAAGCACATGGTAATAGTCAAATTGTTCGTGCTTTTGTTCCGCTTGCTGAAATGTTCGGTTATGCAACTGTTCTTCGTTCAGCATCTCAAGGACGTGGGACCTTCATGATGGTATTTGACCACTATGAAGATGTTCCAAAATCTGTTCAAGAAGAGATCATTAAGAAAAACGCTGGAGAAGCTTAATTTCTTTAGTGAACATGCTAATTAATCCTTTATAAAAGAAATAATATTTTGTAGCATTTCAATAGTGATTATTAAGAGAAAATAAGAAGTTTAAAGTAATAAATCTTGACTTCTTATTCTCTCTTTTTTCTTGCTAGAATAGGGAAAATCGTTTGCAATTTTCTTAAAATAATTATATAATAATTTTGTTGAAAGGTTGGTTTATATTTGTGTAAGTTAATCTTTTCACAACCGTCTAAAAGGCAATGCCTTTTAAAATAAATTTTTTTGATTTTCATAAGGAGGAAATCACTAATGGTAGTTAAAGTTGGTATTAACGGTTTTGGTCGTATTGGACGTCTTGCTTTCCGTCGTATCCAAAACGTCGAAGGTGTTGAAGTTACACGTATCAATGACCTTACAGATCCAAACATGCTTGCACACTTGTTGAAATATGATTCAACTCAAGGTCGCTTTGATGGTAATGTCGAAGTTAAAGAAGGCGGATTTGAAGTTAATGGTAAATTCGTTAAGGTTTCAGCTGAACGTGATCCAGAACAGATTGACTGGGCTGCTGATGGTGTAGAAATCGTTCTTGAAGCAACTGGCTTCTTTGCAAGCAAAGCAGCTGCTGAAAAACACTTACATGCTAATGGTGGAGCTAAAAAGGTTGTTATCACTGCACCAGGTGGTAATGATATTAAGACAATCGTCTTTAACACCAACCACGATGTTCTTGATGGTACTGAAACAGTTATTTCAGGTGCTTCATGTACTACAAACTGTCTTGCACCAATGGCGAAAGCTTTACATGATAACTTTAGTATCAAAGAAGGTTTGATGACAACTATCCATGCATACACTGGTGATCAAATGGTTCTTGATGGACCACACCGTAAAGGCGACCTTCGTCGTGCACGTGCTGCTGCAGCAAACATCGTTCCTAACTCAACTGGTGCTGCTAAAGCTATTGGTCTTGTTATTCCTGAATTGAATGGTAAACTTGACGGTGCTGCACAACGTGTTCCAGTTCCAACAGGTTCAGTTACTGAATTAGTTGCTGTACTTGATAAAAAGGTAACTGTTGATGAAGTGAATGCTGCTATGAAAGCTGCTGCAAATGAATCTTACGGATATACTGAAGATCCAATCGTATCATCAGATATTGTAGGTATGTCTTTTGGTTCATTGTTTGATGCAACTCAAACAAAAGTTCTTGATGTTGATGGCAAGCAATTGGTTAAAGTTGTTTCATGGTATGATAACGAAATGTCATATACTTCACAACTTGTACGTACTCTTGAGTACTTTGCAAAAATCGCTAAATAATACTCATTATTTTGTAAAAGGGGACCTTTGGTCCTCTTTTTCTTATAAAGGTTAAGAACTTGAAAAAAGCGATACTGTGTGTTGGTTAAAATTATTGCTATAAAACTATGATTTATTTTTGCGTTTTTTGGTCTATGAAGGAAATATCTGGAATATTCTCTTTTGATTCATTACCTAGCTGCAGTAAATTTTATAGCAAAACGATTTTAATCTGATTACCCGAATAAGGTTATTTTCAAGAAATAACTAATCTTCTCCCCCTCCTTGCAGTAATTGGAACAATGACTTTACTTAATAAAGAGCTATCGTCGCTCGCTTATTAAATATAAATAAAATTACTTTGTTACTTTTATTGATTTTGTGATATAATTATCATGTATAAAAAAATTAAGGAGTCTATATTCATGGCAAAATTGACTGTTAAAGATGTTGATTTGAAAGGGAAGAAAGTTCTCGTTCGTGTTGATTTTAATGTCCCTGTAAAAGATGGCGTTATTACAAATGATAACCGTATTACTGCAGCTCTTCCAACAATTAAATACATCATTGAACATGGTGGTCGTGCTGTTCTTTTCTCTCACCTTGGACGTGTCAAAGAGGAAGCAGATAAAAAAGGGAAATCTCTTGCTCCTGTAGCTGCTGACTTGGCTAAAAAGCTTGGGCAAGAAGTTGTTTTTCCAGGTGTAACACGTGGTGAACAATTAGAAGCAGCTATTAATGCTCTTAAAAATGGTGAAGTTCTTTTGGTTGAAAACACTCGTTTTGAAGATGTTGATGGTAAAAAAGAATCTAAAAATGATCCTGAGCTTGGTAAATATTGGGCAAGTCTTGGCGATGGCATTTTTGTAAATGATGCATTTGGTACTGCTCACCGTGCTCACGCCTCTAATGTTGGTATTTCAGCTAATGTGGACAAAGCAGTTGCTGGCTTTCTTCTTGAAAACGAAATTGCTTACATTCAAGAAGCTGTTGACAATCCTGTTCGCCCATTTATCGCTATCCTTGGTGGTTCAAAAGTTTCAGATAAGATTGGTGTTATTGAAAATCTTCTTAAAAAAGCTGATAAAGTCCTTATTGGTGGTGGTATGACTTATACTTTCCTCAAGGCACAAGGTATCGAAATTGGTGATTCACTTGTTGAAGAAGACAAACTTGACATTGCTAAAGATCTTTTGGCTAAAGCAAATGGGAAATTAATCTTACCAGTTGACTCAAAAGAAGCTAATGCTTTTGCTGACTACACTGAAGTTAAAGATACTGAAGGTGCGGCTGTTGATCCAGGTTTCCTTGGTCTTGATATCGGTCCAAAATCAATTGCTAAATTTGATGATGAATTAACAGGTGCTAAGACAGTTGTTTGGAATGGTCCTATGGGTGTCTTTGAAAATCCTGATTTCCAAGCTGGGACAATCGGTGTGATGGATGCTATCGTCAAACAACCAGGTGTTAAATCGATCATCGGTGGTGGTGACTCAGCTGCTGCAGCCATCAACCTTGGCCGCGCAGATAAATTCTCATGGATTAGTACGGGTGGAGGTGCAAGCATGGAATTGCTTGAAGGAAAGGTACTCCCAGGCCTCGCTGCACTCACGGAAAAATAAGATGTACGCCTGTAAGTCTCAATCCTGATTTTATAAAAAAGTGCGAAATCGTAATGATAGCAAAGGGGTGGATTTGTCCACCTTTTTGTGAGAATGAAGATATTGTGATGAAAAGAGTTGTGAACGCAACTCTTTTCTAGTGCATACAGTATTTTTGCCAAATAAGGTGAGCTCAGAAAATCAGTGGAGGCAAGGGAAGGATACTTTCAGGTTTGGCTGCATTGACTGGTAATAATCCTCTTTATTGAGAAGGTTGGGGAAAGGCTATAATGCATCTTTTATGTGTATGATATCAGCCTCAATGAAATTAAATAAGACTGAGATATTATTATAAGGTAGTTTTCAATTAGCTTCTTTTTTTCTAATCATGTTACAATAAAAGTATGAAAAAATATCATTTTGATCTCCAAAAATTTACATTGGGTATGCGGACTTTTAAATCGGGTTTAGCTGTTTTTTTAGTGCTTTTACTTTTTGGTATACTTGGCTGGAAAGGCCTTCAAATTGGTGCTTTAACGGCTGTTTTTAGTTTACGTGAGGATTTTGATAAAAGCATCCATTTTGGGACGTCACGTATAGTTGGTAATAGTATTGGCGGAGTTTATTCACTGCTATTTTTTCTCATCAATAATCTATTTCACTTTCAGTATTGGGTTACAGTTGTTTTTGTTCCAATATTTACCATGTTAACCATTATGACTAATGTGGCCATGAGTAATAAGACGGGAATTATTGGTGGTGTTGCAGCTTTGCTTATTATTACGCTTTCTATTCCCAAAGATGAAACAATTCTTTATGTTTGTGCTAGAGTTTTTGAAACTTTTGTAGGGGTTTTTATTGCCATTTCTGTTAATTCAGATATTGATAGAGTACGAAAATTTTTTACAAAAAGTAAAGTTTAGAGTTTATGTCAGGAAATATGACATATAGGCTTGACAGCTATAAATTTTCAGAATATAATAGACAATGAAAGGAGGAAAGTCATGAAAGAAAAAGAGCTTCGACGATCAATGGCGGTTTTTCCTATTGGAACTGTAATGAAATTGACGGATTTAACGGCTCGTCAAATTCGTTATTATGAAGACCAAGGTTTATTGACGCCAGATCGTAGTTCTGGAAATCGACGTCTTTACTCGCTGAATGATATGGATGTTTTACTGGAAATTAAGGATTTCTTAGATGAAGGATTAAATATCGCGGCTATCAAGAGAGAGTATGCTGATCGTAAAGATCGTGCTCTGAAAAAGCAGAAAGCTTTGACAGATGCGGATGTTCGACGTATCTTACATGACGAACTCCGAAATCAGGGTCGCTTTTCGAGCCCAACGCAACATCTTGGTGGTTTACGTATGTAAATACGTAACATGGAATTTAATTTTTAAAAGGAGGCCGTTATGGCAATCACAGCAGCAGACATCCGTCGTGAAGTTAAAGAAAAGAATGTTACTTTCCTTCGTTTAATGTTTACGGATATCTTGGGAACCATGAAAAATGTTGAAATCCCAGCTACTGACGAACAATTAGACAAAGTACTTTCAAACAAAGCGATGTTTGATGGCTCTTCAATTGAAGGTTTTGTACGTATTAATGAATCAGACATGTATCTTTATCCTGACCTTAATACTTGGACTGTTTTTCCTTGGGGAGATGAAAACGGAGCCGTTGCTGGATTAATTTGTGATATTTATACAGCAGAAGGAGAACCATTTGCTGGTGACCCACGTGGTAACTTGAAAAAAGCACTACGTCATATGGAAAGTCTAGGTTATAAATCGTTTAACCTCGGTCCAGAACCTGAGTTTTTCCTTTTCAAAATGGATGAATTTGGTAATCCGACAACAGAAGTAAATGATAAAGGTGGTTACTTTGATTTAGCACCAACTGACCTTGCTGATAATACCCGTCGTGAGATTGTCAATGTCTTAACAAAAATGGGATTTGAAGTTGAGGCAAGTCATCATGAAGTGGCTATTGGTCAACATGAAATTGATTTTAAATATGCAGATGTTTTAACTGCCTGTGATAAAATCCAACTTTTCAAATTAGTTGTTAAAACGATTGCCCGTAAACATGGTTTGTATGCAACCTTTATGGCCAAACCTAAATTTGGTATTAATGGCTCAGGGATGCACTGTAATATGTCTCTGTTTGGCAGTGATGGTAAGAACGCTTTCTTTGATCCACAAGATCCTAAAGGGATGCAGTTATCTGAAGTTGCTTATCAATTCTTAGGTGGTTTGGTAAAACATGCTTATAGCTATACTGCTATCATGAATCCAACTGTTAATTCATATAAACGTTTGGTTCCTGGTTATGAAGCTCCAGTCTATATTGCTTGGGCGGGACGCAATCGTTCACCGTTGATTCGTGTTCCAGCTTCACGTGGTGTTAGTACACGTCTGGAGTTGCGTTCGGTTGATCCTACAGCTAATCCTTATTTAGCTTTGGCTGTTCTTTTAGAATCTGGTCTTGATGGCATTGAAAATAAAATTGAAGCACCAGCACCTGTAGAATCAAATATTTATGTTATGACTGTTGAAGAACGCAAAGAAGCAGGTATTGCAGATCTTCCATCAACTCTTCATAATGCTCTGAAAGCATTACAAGAAGATGAAGTGGTTAAAGCAGCCTTAGGCAACCATATTTATACAAGTTTTCTTGAGGCAAAACGTATTGAATGGTCAAGCTATGCTGCTTTTGTATCGCAATGGGAAGTTGACAACTATTTGGATCTTTATTAAGGTTAGAAAACAGCCGATAGCTGGCTGTTTTTTTAATCAATCTAATAATTGAATTTTCAGAATTTTTTGAGGAAATCTGTTTTTCCTCATTAATATATGATATAATTTAGGCGTTTATTCGAAAATTTAGCAATAATGACATTTGGTTAGGAGAAGTGTATGAGAGAGGTTATTAAAAAAGCTAAGCAGACGACTTTGTGGGATCCATCTTTTGAGACAGATGCCTGTGGGATGGGCTTTGTTGCTCAAATTGATGGTATTGCCAGTCATCAGTTAGTGGATTATGCCTTAACGATGTTAGAGAGAATGAACCACCGTGGAGGTACAGGTGCAGAGCCTGATACAGGAGATGGTGCTGGTATGTTGTTGGCCATGCCAGATGAGTTCTTTAGATTGAAGGCTAAAGAAGAAGAGATTGATTTACCACCATTGGGAGATTATGCTGTTGCCCAATTGTTTCTTCCTCAAGATAAAGTAGCAAAAACAATTTTAGAAGATAGTTTGATTAGTGAAATCAAAAGATTAGGCTTTCACATATTGCTGTCGCGTGATGTTCCTTTCAATTATGACAACTGTGGTCCAGCTGCTCAGGAAATCATGCCAAGTTTTGTGCAGCTTTTTATTGAAAAACCTACTGAAACAAATAGTGGGCGTGCTTTTGAAGATAGTCTTTTCTGTCTGCGCCGCAAGTTGGAAAAAACGTTTGCTGCAGATGAACTTTTTATTTGTTCCTTATCAAGCAAGACGATTGTTTATAAGGGAATGCTGCATGCTTTTCAGGTTCGTCTGTTTTATCCTGACTTGTCAGATGAAATGTTCAAATCACACATTGCTTTAACACATTCTCGCTTTTCAACAAATACTTTCCCATCTTGGGATCGTGCTCAGCCTTTCCGCTTCTTAGCACATAATGGAGAAATCAACACGCTTCGTGGTGCTGAAAATTGGATGCATAGTCATCAAATTGAAGTCTACAATGAAGAAAATTCAGACTCTGCTAAATTAGAAAACTGTCTAGAATATCTCTATCGTCATGGTCGTGATATTCCGCAAAGCTTATTGATGATGGTACCTGAAGCTTGGGGAAAAGATGCAGGACTTTCTAAAGAATTAACAGCCTTTTATGAATATGCTTCCAGTTTTGTCGCTCCTTGGGATGGCCCAGCCGCTCTCGTTTTCACTGATGGTGAGATGGTTGGGGCTCGTTTGGATCGTAATGGTCTTCGTCCTAGCCGCTATTCTCGCACCAAAGATAATTTTTTAATTTGCTCTAGCGAATCGGGTGTCGTTGATATAGCACCTAGTCAGGTTGTTGAAAAAGGGGTCCTTGGTCCCGGCAATATGATGTTAATTGATACCAAAAAAAGCTTGGTATTAAAGAATGATGAGGTTAAAGAGCATTATTCTAAACAACACCCTTATCAACAATGGGTGCGAGAAAATGTTACTCTTTTGGATGACTTTGCTGCTCAAGAGGAAATTGTCAATGATTATGATGTGAACCAAATGTGGAAAATTTTTGGTTATACAGATGAAACCATTCGAACAGTTATTCTCCCCATGTCAGAAAAAGGAGAGGAACCTGTTATTTCAATGGGCTTTGACAGTCCATTAGCAGTATTATCGAAAAAACCACAGTCTCTCTTTACTTACTTTAAGCAACAATTTGCTCAGGTAACCAATCCTCCTATTGATGCTATTCGTGAGCAATTAGTGGTGTCAACGACAGTCTTTTTAGGCGGTGATGGCGATATTCGTCAAGATAATGCTGATAATTGTGTCAAGGTTCGAGTTGACAGTCCTGTCCTTTCTAGTCAAGATTTTGCAAAATTAGCCAATTTAACAGATGAACGTTACAAGGCAACAACTCTATCCACTGTTTATGACTTAGGAGATTCTGACAATAATCGCCTGCAATATGCTTTGGAAGATCTTTTCAAAAAAGCCGATGAAGCAATTAATCAAGGCAGTAAGATCATCATTTTGTCAGACCGTGGAGTCACTAAAGGTCGCATAGCCATTCCTATTTTGTTGGCAGTTTCCGGTTTGAATAATTACATGGTTGTCAAAGGAAAAGCAAGTCAATTTTCAATTGTTGTTGATACGGCGGAAGCTTTTGAAGTTCATCATTTTGCAACCTTGGTTGGTTTTGGTGCAACAGCTATTCATCCTTATGGGGCTTATGCAACTCTAAAAGCTTTTGATAAGACCAATGACTCTTTTGAAAAATATCGTAAGGCTGCCGAAAAGGGCATTGTTAAAGTCATGAGTCGTATGGGAATTTCAACAGTACTCGGATATAAAGGTGCCCAGCTTTTTGAAGCTATCGGTCTTTCTGCTGATGTTGTTAACCAATACTTTAGAGGAACAGCTACGCGTATTGAAGGTTTGAGTCTGAAGCAAATTGAAAAAGAATACCTAGAACGCGTTGATTTCGCTTTTGGACCGAGAGCCAATGATTTCTTGCCTTCTGGTGGTTCCTATCAGTATAAGACAGATGGAGAGTATCACCTCTTTAATCCACGCTCTATCTATAATTTCCAACAATCCATTCGTCGTGGTGACTATGGCCTCTTCAAACAATATTCAACTGAACTAGATAATGAAGCCTTAAAGCAACCGACGACCCTGCGTTCTCTTTGGGAATTTCATTCTAAACGACCAAAAGTTGATTTAGCAGAAGTTGAGCCTGCTAAGGAAATTGTTAAGCGTTTTAAGGTTGGTGCCATGAGTTTTGGCTCTCTTTCTAAAGAGGCGCATGAAACCATTGCTCAAGCGATGAATACTATTGGAGCTAAATCAAATTCTGGTGAAGGCGGTGAAAATCGCAAACGCTTCAAACCGCAAGTTGATGGTCGCAATATTAATTCTAAAATTAAGCAAGTTGCTTCCGGACGGTTTGGTGTTAATGCAGAATACCTCATGTCTGCAGAAGAATTGCAAATCAAATTAGCACAAGGAGCTAAGCCTGGTGAAGGCGGACAACTTCCCGGTCAGAAGGTCTTTCCTTGGATTGCTGAAATTCGTGGAGCAACCCCAGGTGTGCGCTTGATTTCACCACCACCTCATCATGATATTTATTCCATTGAAGACCTAGCACAATTAATTTATGATTTGAAAGCTATCAATCCTTATGCCAAAATCAATGTTAAATTAGTATCAAGTACAGGTGTTGGTACGATTGCTACGGGCTGTGTTAAAGCTGGTGCTGATAAGGTGGTTATTTCAGGTTATGATGGTGGTACAGGTGCCTCTCCTCGTAATTCTGTTCGTGATGCGGGGCTTCCATGGGAAATGGGCTTGGCTGAAGCTCATCAGACCTTGTCTATGAATCGTCTTCGTCAACGTATGACTTTGGAAACAGATGGAAAATTAATGACGGGTCGTGATATTGCTATTGCTACTTTATTGGGTGCAGAAGAATATTCATTTGCTAGTCTAGCTTTGATTTCAGTTGGATGTGTCATGATGCGTGTTTGTTCACTTAATACTTGTCCTGTCGGTGTCGCAACACAAAATCCAGAATTACGTAAAAACTTCTCAGGCAAGCCAGAACATGTGATTAACATGATGACTTTCTTGGCAGAAGAATTACGTGAATACATGGCTGAGTTAGGTTTCCGCTCTGTTGATGAAATGGTTGGTCATGCAGAAGTTTTGAAATCGAGATTTGTTGCACAAGGTAAGGCAAAATCTCTTAATTTTTCAAGGGTTATTGGGAACAGTTTCCCAATTGATCGGAAAAATGAAGATCCTTTTGCTGAAGAACGTCAATGGAAAGAACTGGATGGTTTTGCAGCAGCAGCTATTGAAAAAGGCATTAGTGTTACTATTGAAAATACCATCAATAATGTGGACCGTTCAGTAGGGAGTCGCATGGCTGGTTGGATGTCAGAACGTTATGGTAATGACGCTGTTAAAGAAGGCTTAATTAAATATTATTATACTGGCATTGCAGGGCAAAGTTTTGCGAGTTACCTTACACAAGGTTTAGAGTATACCTTGATTGGTGAGGCTAATGACTATATTGCTAAATCTATGTCAGGTGGACGCTTAATTGTCAAACCGCCGCACGACGCAGCCTACGACGTTGAAAATTCACCAATTGTTGGTAATGTCTCTCTCTTTGGTGCTGTCAAAGGTGAAGCTTATTTTGCAGGTCGTGCTGGTGAGCGTTTCTGTGTTCGTAATTCAGGAGCAAAAGTCGTTGTTGAAGGTGTCGGTGCTCACGGTTGTGAGTATATGACTGGTGGTGTAGCTGTCATTCTTGGAACGACAGGTCGCAACTTTGCTGCTGGTATGAGTGGTGGTGTTGCCTATGTTTACGATGTTCATGGTGATTTTGCTCAAAAAGTCAATATGGAGATGGTAGATCTTTATCAGATTGGTGAAACTCGTGGTGATGACATCTTAAAAGACATGATTGAAAAGCACTATGAATATACAGAAAGTGTCAAGGCCAAACGTCTTTTGGATAATTGGGATGAAGAGGTGAAAAGATTTATCAAAGTTTATCCAAGTGATTTCCATGAAATTAATGATATTGAATATGCTCTCAGCCAAAAAGGCATGAGTGGTGATGAACTCGAATTACATACATTTGAAGTAGCAACTGGCGGCGATGCTACAGCGCAAGAGCGTCAAGCTTTGTTGGCTAGTGTAACAGGAGGGAAATGAGATGGCAGATCCGTTTGGATTTTTAAAGTATGAGCGCAAGGACAATCCCTATCGTCCTGTTAATGAGCGTATCAAAGATTTTGAAGAATTGCAGACAACTTTATCAGTTGAGGAACGTCAAAAGCAAGCTGCTCGCTGTATGAATTGTGGGATCCCTTTCTGTCATGAGGGAACATTTTATGGTGGCGGTCGTGCTGTTTCAGGTTGTCCCAATGACAATTTAATCCCTGAATGGAATGATTTGATTTATAAGGGCGATTTCAGACGTGCTTTTGAACGCTTGACACGAACTAACCCTTTACCAGAAATGACAGGTCGTGTTTGCCCGGCACCTTGTGAAAAGGCCTGTACAGAAGGTTTAAATGGTTCGGGTGTTACCATTCATGATAATGAACGTTTTATTATTGATAATGCATTTGAAGAAGGCTGGGTAGCTGATTCTGGTCGCCCTATTGAGCGTACAGGTTTTAAAGTAGCTGTCGTAGGTTCAGGTCCTGCTGGCCTATCAGCTGCTTGGCGTCTTAACCAGTTGGGTCACAGTGTAACTGTGTTTGAGCGTTCTGATCGCTTTGGTGGTTTGCTCATGTATGGTATTCCCAATATGAAATTGGATAAGAAAATTGTGCAACGCCGTATTGATACGATGGTTTCAATTGGTATTAATTTTGTTGCCAATACAGAAATTGGTCGTGATATTACAGCAGAAGAATTATTAGAAAAATTTGACCGTGTAATCTTGGCAACTGGAGCTAGCGTTCCTCGTGACTTGGATATTCCAGGCCGTGACTTAAAAGGCATTCGATTTGCTGTTGATTTCTTAACAGAAACGACTAAAAATCTTTTGGACAGTGACACACACGAATTACCGCCCTTGCTTGAAGGAAAACATGTCTTAGTTATTGGCGGTGGCGATACTGGAAATGACTGTATCGGTACGGCTGTTCGTTTGGGAGCTGCTAGTGTTAGACAATTAGAAATTACGCCGCAACTGCCTGAAAAGCGTCTGCCAACAAATCCATGGCCACAATATCCTATGATTAATCGTACAGGCTATGGACAGGAAGAAGCCGATTTTGTTCAACAGACTGATTTGACGGACTATATCACGTCAACAGTGGAATTTCTTGGTGAAAATGGCCAAGTGACTGCGGTGAAGACAATTAAGGTTGGATCTGGTTTCAAAGCAATTGAAGGAACTGAAGAGGTAATTAAGGCAGATCTTGTTCTTCTTGCTATGGGCTTCACAGGTGCTGAAAAAGCGCTCTTTGACCAATTCCGAGTTGAATGTGTTTATGATGACTATTCAACTCGAAATGAGAAGGTTTTTGTTGCAGGTGATGCACGCCGTGGTCCTAGTCTTGTTATTTGGGGAATTCGAGAAGGACGCAAAACAGCAGAGAAAATTGATCAAAACCTCAGAATGATGGTTGCAGAGTGAGAGTAGAACAAAAGAGACAGGACTTTCGTCTCAGGCTTTTCTTTGTTATCAATTAGTAATAGAAAAACTTCTTTTTCTTAAAAAAGTTGAAATAATAATTCGGTATGATGTTACTATTACTAAAAGGAGAAGTTAAGAATAATCGTTATGAAAAAACAATTTTTGGAAAAAGCTGTGTTTACTGTTGCGGCTACGGCAGCAACAGTTGTTTTAGGAAATAAAATGGCTGATGCAGACACTTATACTCTTCAAGAAGGAGATTCTTTTTTCAGTGTTGCTCAACGATATCATATGGATGCTTATGAGTTAGCTTCTATGAATGGAAAAGATATTACCAGTCTGATTTTGCCGGGTCAGACTTTAACTGTTAATGGTTCGGCAGCACCGGATAGTCAGGCGGCAGCGCCAGCTGACACTACGCAAGCAACCACTGAAACGAATGATGCGAATGCCAATACTTATCCTGTTGGTCAATGTACTTGGGGGGTTAAAGCTGTTGCAACTTGGGCAGGCGACTGGTGGGGCAATGGCGGTGATTGGGCCTCTAGTGCTTCTGCACAAGGTTACACTGTCGGTAACACTCCGGCAGTAGGGTCTATTATGTGTTGGACAGATGGTGGTTATGGACATGTTGCCTATGTTACAGCTGTTGGTGAAGATGGTAAAGTTCAAGTACTGGAATCCAATTATAAAGATCAACAATGGGTTGATAACTATCGTGGTTGGTTTGATCCAAATAATAGTGGAACACCAGGCAGTGTCAGTTATATTTATCCTAACTAAAATAAAAAAATTAGAGAAGATTTTCTTTTATCAGATTGACGACAAGCTTTTTGAGGCTTGTCTTTTTTTGTTTTAGACAAAATAAAAAGCCAATGTCTGTAGACACTGGCTAAGGATGGGGCAAAGAATAGCGTTTTTGCTTAGGCTTAGACAAGCTCTTTAATAATAGCTGCTTGCAATTATGATTTAAGACTTATCTGGTGTCAATATCATAGGAATGATAATAGGTTCACGTTCTGTTTTTTCATATAAAAATGGGCGTAGTGCATTGACAATAGCGCCATTGACCGATTGAATGCTGGCTTCTTTATTTTTTAGAGCGATACGAATCGCATTGAAAAGAATGCGTTGACTGCTGCGGATGAGATCACCAGATTCACGCATATAAATGAAACCGCGGCTGAGAATATCTGGGCCAGCTAAAATCATTTTGGTTTTAAAATCAACAGTTGCTACTGCTAAGACAACACCATCTTCGGAAAGATCATGTCGGTCGCGCAGAACCGCTGTACCAATATCACCAATACCATTACCGTCAACATAAATATCTTGCGCATTGAAATGACCGGCACGTCTAGCAGAATCTTTGGTTAGAGCTAGGACATCACCATTTTCCATGATGAAAATATTGTCTTTAGGGATACCGGTATCAATAGCTAAGCCGGCATGAACCTTTTGCATGCGGTATTCCCCATGAACAGGCATGAAGAATTTAGGTTTTATAAGGCGCAGCATCAATTTTTGTTCTTGTTGTCCGCCGTGTCCTGATGTGTGAATATTATTGACCTTACCATGGATGACTTCTACACCAGCTTCTTGAATGGTATTGATCAGCTTATTAACACTAGTTGTATTACCAGGAATTGGGCTAGATGAGAAAATGACGGTATCACCGGGCTGCAATTGAACTTGTCTGTGTGTTCCATTGGCAATTCGTGAAAGAGCTGCCATAGACTCTCCCTGACTGCCTGTACACATTATCATGATTTCACTAGCATGATATTCTTTGATTTCATTTGGCTCTATAAAAGTCCCCTTGGGTACTTTTATATAACCCAGTTCAATACCGTTGACAATAGCTTTTTCCATCGAACGTCCAAAGACGGCAATTTTACGGCCTGTTTTGACAGCAGCTTCTGCAGCCTGTTGTAAACGAAAAATATTTGAAGCAAAGGATGCAAATATAATGCGTCCATGAATACCTTCGATGATATTCATAATGGACTGGCCAACAACTTTTTCAGAATTGGTAAAAGTTGGGATTTCGGCATTGGTTGAATCAGATAAGAGACAAAGAACGCCATCTTCACCTAGTGCGGCCATGCGGTGGATATCTGCTGGCTCACCAACAGGTGTCCAGTCAAATTTAAAGTCACCTGTACAGACAACTTTACCTTGAGGAGTATGAATGACAATTCCTAGAGGCTCTGGAATTGAGTGAGTTGTTCGGAAAAAAGTGACGCTAAGATTTTTAAAGGTTAACTCAGTATTATGATTAATTTCATACATCTTAGCATCACGCAAGAGACCATGTTCTTCCAATTTACCGCGGATGAGAGCTAGAGCCAGAGGTCCTGCATAAATAGGAATATTAGCTTGCTTTAAGAGAAATGGAATCCCACCAATGTGATCTTCGTGTCCATGTGTAATGACGAGAGCTTTTATACGATCCACATTGTCAACAATATAAGAATAGTCAGGAATAACATAGTCAATACCGAGCAGATCGTCTTCAGGAAATTTGATCCCTGCATCAACAATGATGATCTCATCTTGGTATTCAATACCGTAAGTATTTTTACCAATCTCACCTAGACCTCCAATAGCATAAACGCCAACTTCTTCAGGTTTTAAATTAATATTTGCCATTTTAGAACTCCGTTAATTGAAAGGCACCTGTTTCTTTTTCATACTCCAAGTGTTTATCTGAAAGAAGTTCTATTAATTCAATATTATAAGCTGTTTTTTCTTCAACTAATTGACGAGCTTGAATACGTCCGTCCAGTTCGGTTTGAGCATCAATATCGAGGTATAAAGTTTTGGTTTGTTCGCGGCGTGGGCTGCTGTCTTTAGTTTCTTGATAGAAAACTTTGTAAATCATAGTGTTCCTTTCTGTCATATCATGATTAATCCAAACTACAAAAAATCAGTCAAATATAACTACATTTGACAAAAATTTATGAAATTTTTACGAGTAATAGATTTAATCTTGATTGTTACAATTACTCAAATTATACCATAATTTAAGGAGTTAGTAAAAGTATTAAAGGAAAATTATTATACTGGGTTCTATCTTTGTTAGTAATGTGAAACCTGTATTATCAACTAAAAATGACAATATCCTCTATTAGACTTTAATTTAGCTCCATTTTTACAGCACCTTTTTGGTGCTTCAGATTTTAACAAGTTTTGTTGTTTCTTTAATGAAAAGATTTATCAGAGAATTGAGAGACTATCTATAAATTTTCTATAGTGACATTAATGTCGTCTGACATTGATGTCACTTTCTTTTTGTTTTTTTATCTTTTATAATAATGCTATACCGTTAAGAAAGGAAAACGTATGAATACTCCAGTTATTGTTGCCAAAGATATCAGAAAAATTTTTAACAAGGCTGTTGCACTTGATGCTATTAGTTTTTCGATTGAAAAGGGTCAAATCTTTGGATTTCTTGGACCTTCAGGTTCAGGAAAAACCACGACAATCAATATTTTAACCGGACAGTTAATGGCAGACAACGGTCAATCCTCTATTTTAGGACAAGACTCCCGCAAATTAACGAGTCAAGAATTAGGAAAAATCGGTTTAGTCGGTGATACCAGCGGTTTTTATGAAAAAATATCTCTTTATAATAACCTGCTTTTTTATAGTAAATATTATGGGGTAGATAAAACGACTGTTGACAATCTCCTCAAGCGAGTCGGTCTCTATGACAGTCGAAAAACAGTAGCCGAAAAGCTCTCGACAGGTATGAAGCAGCGGATGCTTCTAGCTCGTGCATTAATTAATAAGCCTCGCGTTCTATTTCTTGATGAGCCTACCTCAGGTCTTGATCCGGCTACTTCTCAGACTATTCATTCTTTAATTTTAGAACTAAAAGCGGCAGGGACTGCCATTTTTCTAACTACCCATGATATGAATGAGGCTACCCTGCTTTGTGATAAATTGGCTTTGCTTAATGAAGGCCGGCTAGTTGAACAGGGCAGTCCAAAAGATTTAATTCAGAAGTATAATCAAAACAAACGGGTTAAGTTGAGTTATCAAGATGGTTCGGAAAGAATTTTAGATTTTACTGAACTAGGTCAAGCGATGGCTAGTGATAGTGAAAAAATAATTGCAATTCATTCTTGCGAACCGACATTAGAAGATATTTTTATTCAATTAACAGGAGGTAAACTCAATGTTTAGACAATTTATGGCTCTTCTTTGGTTGCGATGTCAGATTATTCTTTCTAATAAGAGCATTCTCTTGCAAGTACTTATGCCTGCAGCTTTGATTTATCTTTATCGTTTTATGATAGACAGTCAGTCTGGTCCAAAAGCCCAAATGGCTCTTGCCTATCTGATGATCTGTATTCCTTTTGCCATTGTCCTAGCTGTAGGCAATCCAATTTTAACTATTTTGGCAGATGAAAAAGAAAAGAAAACACTAAAAACTCTGCTGCTTAGCGGTGTTAATACTAGTGAGTACCTCTTATCAACATTAGTTGTCCCAATTGTCTTAACAGTAGTCTATCTGACGCTTACTCCGCTTATTTTGGATGTGCCGATTGATCATTTAGTAAATTATTGTCTTGTCGGTAGCGCTACAGCTTTAGTAATCGCACTTCTCTACTTATTGTTAGGCTTACTTGTCAAATCACAAGTTATGGCCCAGGTTGTTGCGGTTCCAACGATGCTTATTTCAGCTTTCTTACCAATGTTATCTGGTATGGATAAAACCGTTGCCAAAGTGACAGACTATAGCTTTATGGGCCTTTTTACGAAGTTTTTTACCAAATGGGAAAAATTTTCTTGGCACCATGCCACCTTACAAATATTGAGTTTATTTATCTGGCTTTTGGTTCTTTTGATCCTAATTGTTACAGTAGCTAGACAACAAAAGAAAAGCTAGTTACTCATAAATAAATTAGTCTTCCTTATTACAAGAAGGTTAAAATGGAGGAGAATATGATTGGATTAAATTTTGTCTTTGAAAAAGATGAGTTGCTATACTCACTAAAATTATCAACTCAAATTGATCAAAACTATAGCTTGGATTATTTTGATTTTGATAATCAAAGTTTTGAAGATTTTATTGATTACTTAGAATTCTTAGAATTTGATCAATATGTCTTTATTAAGCTTGAAGAAAATAATAGATTAAAACATCTTGTTAGCTATTTAAAAGCCCAACTTGATATGAAAATTGAAGTAATTGATATTGAAGATCTTGATAACTTACTTGAAAATTCTAAAATACAGGAAATTAAAACTGAAGAGGATGATATCGACAGCTATAAACGATTTAAAAGTTTCATTTAAAATTAAAGGTGTTAAGATTTTAGATGTATTGGTATTTTAAATATCATTTGGGAGGATCAGATTGCTGTTTTCCTGATTTATTATTAGTCTTAGAACAAGAAATAGTGCTAATTCAGCTTTTCACTGTCAACGCTTAATTTTTGCAGATCTGTTTTAGTCAGTTTAAAATTTTGTGCTTCAAGATTGCTTTGAGCTTGTTTGAGACTGCTGGCACCAGGAATGGCAAAAACGGTGCTACCATGTGCATGGATTAACCAGTTAAGAGAAATCTGTGCAGCTGTCTTATGATATTTATCAGCCAGTTTTTGCAGAAGCTCAATCAAGGGTTGAGTTTTTTTAAGACTGCGGCTGCTTAATCCGGAATTTAATCGCCGTAACATGGAGATCTTTTTGATGCTGTCTGGTTCTGCATGAAAGCGGCCTGTCAGTACACCTTGCTGTAAGGGACTGTATGCAATAAGAGAGATCCCTCGCTCTTTAGCAACATCTAAAACACCGTTTCGCTCTGGTTTGCGGTGCAAAAGGTTATATTTTACTTGGTTAGAATCCAGTCTTAAACCAAACGATTTGAGGAGCTCATCCATTTTTACCATTTGATGGGCCGAAAAGTTGCTGACCCCAATGGCTTTTATAAGGCCCTTTTCTTGCAAGTTTGCTAATTCTTCTGCTTGTTTTTTGAGAGAGGAAATGGAAGTAGGGTGATGAATTTGGTAAAGATCAATAAAAGGTCTTTGCAGGTTACTCAGTCTGCCGCTGAAAATCTGTGCAATTGTTTTGGCAGATCGCAAAAGCGGAAACCATTTATCAGCAATATAGATAGTTTCTGTCAGACTGCCTTCTTTTTCCAGCAGCTTTAGGATACTGCCGATAAATTTTTCTGAATTTCCATGTCCATACTACTCAGCGGTATCAAGCCAGTTAATTCCGCCTTGCAAAGAGGCTTTAATGATATCATAAACCAAATAACTGCTAACAGGTTTCCACCAGTTTCTGCCCTGGTTGCTAAATTGCCAAGTTCCCAGTCCGATAGGAGATAGAAGAAGATCTGAGTGCCCTAAAGGTCTTAAGGTTTTCATAAAAAAGCTCCTTTTAACTACTAGTTCAGATAGCCGTGATTGCGATACCAGCGGACAGTATCTAACAAGGTTTCCTCAAAAGGTCGGAATTCCCCGCCAAGTTCCTGCTCAGTTTTTTTATGGTTAAAATATGTCCGAAGATATTCTTCAGCTGTAATGTCTGCAATTTCTTTACTGACCAGAACAGGTTTGCCAGTAATCTTATGATAAAGTTCATTCCATTGGGCTAATGCCTGAACTAGAAAAATGGGAATATGACGTTTTGGAGCAGGAATGCCTGTTATTTCTTCCAAGGTTTTGACAATACTTTCCATAGTCATATGACGGCCTGCTGCCAAATAGCGTTCGCCTCTGCGTCCGTATTTTAGAGCTAAAATATGAATATCAGCAACATCTCTGGTATCAACAACACTATAGCTAGCTTTGGTGATGATCCCGGGTAGTTTTTGCTGCATGTAATCCAAGATTAGTTGTCCCGTAGCAGTTGGTCCCATATCCCCTGGTCCATACATAGAACCTGGTAAAACATAGCAAAGAAATAAATCTGGATACTCCTTAAGAAAATTTCTCACAGCATTTTCGCTTAGGATTTTACTACGATAATAGTCTAATTTGGTATTGGGATCTCGTGACATGGTCTCATCAATTAGCTGATGACGTTCCCCTTTAAGTACAGCAATAGAAGACGTATGAACCATTTGACGAATACCTTCTTCGTATGCTGCTTTCAATAAATGAGTGGTTCCTGTAACATTAGTATCGTAGAGTTCTTGCCAATGTTTTCCGCCTTTGTGACTATCGCGAAAAAAAGCAGCTGTATGAAAAAGAGTGTCGCAATCGGTAAAAGCAGATCGAAAAGCTTCGGGATTAAGGATGTCTCCTTTAACATACTGGATAGGTAAATCACCAAATTGTAACCTAGCTTTTTCCATGGAACGTACGAGAGCAGTGACTTTAATACCTTGTTTAAGTAAGGCGCGAACAAGATTGTTACCTAAAAGACCGGTGGCACCAGTTACAAAAGCATGTTTGATAGTTCTTGGACTTCTTGTGTAAGGAGACTTCATTTCAATTGTCCTTTCTTAGTGGCGAGTTAATTAATAAAAGTTTAATCAAAAATAGATGACATGTCATCTATTTTTGATTATTTTATATTTTTTAACTTAAATTGTCAACAATTTGGTGAATCTAGTGTAAAATAATAAAGAAACGAATTATATTTTTAAAAGGAAAGTGCACAATGTCATTGAAAGGGTCTCAATTTAGGTATTTATTTAAAAGTGCTGAAAAACTGGCTATGAAAGAATTAAGTAAATTATTAGAACCTTTGGGAATAACTCCTAATCAAGGAGAAGTCCTTGTTATATTAGGAAGCTGTGCTCCATTATCTTTAAAAGAATTAGGAAATCTACTCATCTGTGAAGAGAAAAGTCCTAGCAGATTGGTACAGTCACTTATTAAGAAAGGTTTAGTTGCTAAAGAAAGATCGACCAGTGACGGGCGCAGCTTCCTGCTTTCTTTAACGGCAGCAGGCCAAAAACTGCTGCCGCAAGTTGAAGCATGCGAAAATAATTTTGATCAAAAATTAGAGAAAGACTACCCAGAAATTGAACGTTTTAGTCAAGCTTTAAGGGAGTATACGAAAGGTAGTTTTTACGAGGAGAAGCTCAAACGTCGTTCTCTCTGGGATAAAGAATGAAAGGAAATTCATGAAACTTTTAGCATTTGATACCTCTAGCACAGCACTCTCTGTTGCTATTTTAGAGGATGATCGGTTATTAGCTGCCGCAAGTCTCACTATCAAAAAAAATCATAGCATTAGTCTGATGCCAACCATTGATTTTTTGATGAAGTCAGTTAATTTAAGTCCTCAAGATTTGGATAGGATTGTGGTTGCTGAAGGACCGGGATCCTACACAGGTCTTCGCGTGGCTGTAGCGACAGCGAAGACCTTGGCTTATACGCTTACTATTGATTTGGTTGGCGTGTCTAGCTTAGCGGCGCTGGCGCTTAATAGTCATCATGAAGGGCTCATTGTACCTATCATGGATGCCAGGCGGAATCATGTTTATGTTGGTTTTTATGAAAATGGCAGAGCAGCGAAGGCTGATCAATATGCTTCTTTGAATGCTGTTTTGGAACAATTAAAAGGAAGAAAGCAAGTCACCTTTGTAGGAGAAGTGACAGCATTTCGCCAAGAAATTAATCAGACCTTTCCTGAGGCAAAAGTCTTGGAAGTTCTGCCATCCGCTTTTAAAATCGGTCAGGTCGGACAAAAGCTTACTCCAGTTGATGTTCATGCCTTTGTTCCCAAATACCTTAAAAAAGTGGAAGCAGAAGAGAATTGGCTCAAAACGCATGAAGATTCTGGTCTCTCTTATATCAAACGGGTGTAATGATGAAAGATGAGAAAAACCAAGAAATAGCTGCTATCCTTTTTGCCATCCTAGAGGATGTTTATCAGGTCTCTCCTTGGAGTCAAAAACAGATTTTAACTGATATGAATCGTCTAGATGTGGATTATTTTTTTGCTTATGATGATAAGGAAATTGTGGGCTTTTTATCTATTCAGCATTTAGTAGGGGAGTTAGAATTGACAAATATAGCTATTAAGAAGGCCTATCAAGGACAGGGGCTAGGTAGTCAACTCTTAGCGATGTTAACAAAGGATGAACTGCCCATCTTTCTAGAAGTACGAGCTTCCAATCAAGCAGCACAGGCCCTTTATCAAAAATTTGGCTTTCGATCTCTTACTACAAGAAAGGATTATTATCATAATCCTAAAGAAGATGCCATTTTGATGAAACGTGAAGGTTTAGTAGATTATTAAGATAAGAAGGACATATGACAGATAGATACATTTTAGCCATCGAATCATCTTGTGATGAAACCAGTGTGGCCATTTTAAAAAATGAAGATCAACTTTTAAGCAATATTATTGCCAGTCAGGTAGAAAGTCATAAGCGTTTTGGTGGTGTGGTACCAGAAGTTGCCAGTCGTCACCATGTTGAAGTCATTACGCTTTGTATTCAGGATGCTTTGCAGGAAGCTGGAATTACTCCAGGTGATTTATCTGCTGTTGCAGTGACTTATGGTCCGGGTCTTGTTGGAGCCCTTTTGGTAGGAATGGCAGCAGCTAAAGCTTTTGCTTGGGCTAATCATTTGCCCTTAATTCCAGTTAATCATATGGCAGGTCATTTAATGGCAGCACAAAGCATTGCCGATTTGCAGTATCCGCTTTTAACGCTCTTGGTGTCAGGGGGACATACAGAACTTGTCTATGTGGCGGCTCCCGGTGATTATCGTATTGTTGGGGAGACTCGAGACGATGCTGTTGGTGAGGCTTATGACAAAGTTGGGCGCGTCATGGGCCTTACTTATCCTGCAGGCAAAGAAATTGATCAACTAGCTCATCAAGGGCAAGATATCTATGATTTTCCGCGCGCTATGATTAAAGAAGACAATTTGGAATTTTCCTTTTCAGGTCTTAAATCAGCTTTTATTAATCTTCATCATAATGCCCGACAAAAAGGAGAACAACTCCGCTTAGAAGATTTATGCGCTTCTTTCCAAGCAGCTGTTTTGGATATCTTGATGGTGAAAACAAAAAAGGCTTTGGCAGCTTATCCTGTAAAAACTTTGGTTGTTGCTGGAGGTGTGGCAGCTAACCAAGGTCTTCGTGAACGCCTAAAAGAAGACATAAAAGATATTAATGTTGTCATTCCACCACTACGTCTTTGTGGTGATAATGCTGGAATGATTGCTTATGCTGCGGCCGTTGAATATGAAAAAGGCCATTTTGCAGAACTCGATCTAAATGCTAAACCCAGTTTGGCTTTTGAAGGATTAGAATAAAAGTCAATACTCTGAACCCCATGTTCAAGTATATTTTTCTATGTTATAATAAAGGTATTATCTTTTGTGGAGAATTGTATGCAAGAAAAAGGCTTCAAGGAAGGAGTTAAGGCATCTCTGCCAACAGCCTTAGGTTATGTTAGTATTGGACTTGCCTGTGGAGTTGTAGGAGCAAATTCAGGTTTAACGCCTTTTCAGATGGGCTTAATGAGTCTGTTAGTCTATGCTGGCAGCGCTCAATTTGTTATGTGCGCCATGTTTGTAACTGGTGCAGATTTATTTTCAATTGTCATGACTGTTTTTTTAATTAATCTTCGAAATTTCTTGATGAGTTTGCATGCGACAACGATCTTTACTAAATCCAGTCTTTGGCAAACTATCTGTATCGGAACACTCATTACAGATGAAAGTTATGGTGTTCTCTTGAATGAACATGTTCATCATAAAAATATTAGTACAGCTTGGATGCATGGTAATAATATTACGGGGTATATTGCTTGGTTATTTGCAGTTATTTTGGGAACTGCCTTGGGTTCTGTTATTCCTAATCCTGAGACGCTTGGTTTAGATTTTGCGCTTGTTGCTATGTTTGTTTCTATCTTTGAATCTCAATTAGCCGCTATGATGCAGTTCGTAAAGCTTAAAAAGATAGGACTTATTTTATTGGCTGTAACCTTATCTTATTTTTTATTAGTTATTGTGATATCTGAATCTTTGGCTGTTTTACTTTCAACATTAATAGGTTGTTTTGCGGGGGTGCTTCTTGATGTCAGATAATTTTATTTTACTTGCCATAGGACTTAGTGCCTTAGTAACATGGATTCCACGGATTGCTCCCTTTATTTTAACTAAATATAAAGCCTTGCCGAATTTTGTTATTCGTTTTCTCAATTATCTGCCAATTACGATTATCTTTGCTTTAACATTATCTAGCGTTGTCATTGAAAGAACAGGGCATTTACCAAGTATCAAATGGTTGGAATTGTTGGCGGTGTTGCCGACTTTCTGGGTGGCTGCCAAGACAAAGAATATCCTCTTAGCAGTGGTGGCAGGAGTTCTTATAATGGCTTTTCTAAGATTTGTTTTTTGAAGATAGAACACTTTGGTTTTTATTCCTGCCAAGGAAGGTAAATGTTTTTACTATCTTTTCTGTGAGAATAAAAAAATCAAAAAAAGCAAGAACATTTAGTGTCCTTGCCTTTTTTGATGGCGTTTTTCCTGCTTCAGTTGATATTTGTACTGCTTTAGAGCTTGCCGTTTTTCTTTACTTTGAGATTTTTTCTCTTTTTTTAAAGCGTCATGAAGCTTTTGCATCTCTGCCTGAGCCTTAGTAGAAACCGCAGACTGTTTTTTGGATTTATTAAGAACCCTTTGCATACGCTTGGGATTCATCTTCTTAGGCTGCGGTATACTATCAGCATGAGAACTAGTTTTGATATGATCGTATTTCTTAATCAAACTGGGCAGCTTTTTAGCAATAAAGTTCCAAATATCAGAATCCTTAGGCTCTTTGCCAAATGGATAACGAAAGACTTTATATTGTCCTTTACGGTTGACATGTTCAACCAAAGCAAACCAAAATGTGCCATCAAAATAGACTGTCAATTTCATGATAGTCCCCTCCAAAAGAAAATTTGATAAAGGACGACCTGGAGGGAAGGTTACTGACATCATCATGATGCTTGCAGACTACCAACTGCAACGTGTTTTTATATCATAAATCATTATAGCACGATGGGAATTACAGGTAAAGATTAAAGTAATATTATAATTATTAGTAGTGTAAACTGCCAGCAACCCAGCCAGTACAAAGGGCTGCTGTGATATTGAAGCCGCCAGTATGGGCATTAATATCAAGCACTTCACCAGCAAAATGTAGACCAGAAATAGTTTTGCTTTCCAAGGTTTTAGGATTGATTTCCTTTAAGTCAATACCACCCTTGGTCACAAAAGACTTAGCTAGAGACATTTTACCAGTAATTGGAATCGGTAAAGCTTTGATTTTATGGAGAATTTTTTCCAAATCTTTTTTGGAAAGCTGTTTGACCTTGTGGTCATAACCTTCTGATAGAAATGCTGCTAGACGTTCAGGCAAGAATGTCTTCAAGGCATTTTTCAACGATTTTTCCCGAGTTGTTTCAATTTTTTCCAGCAATGCTTCTTTGGTAAGCTGTGGTAATAAATCTAAATAGGCTGTTCCTCCTCCCTGAATAAAAGTGGATAAGCGCAGTGCTGCAGGACCAGATAGACCAAAATGCGTAAAAAGCAGATCATGATTGATCTGATGTTTACCACATGTCAATGTCACATCATCAAGTGAAATCCCCTGTAGCGCTTTGTGAGGAAAATCAGTCAGTAGAGGACTCTCAGCGGCTTCAAGATGGGTCACTTTCAATTTGAAATGTTTAGCAATAGCATAACCAAAGCCAGTTGAACCGGTGGAAGGATAAGATTTTCCGCCAGTTGTAATAATCAACTGCTGGCAGGTGAAAGATTCATCAGCTGATTTAACAATAAACTGTCCATCCTCTTTTTTGACGGAAACAATTTCGCACTGTGTCTTGATTAAACCACCAAGTTCTTTGATTTTTCTTTCCAGACAATCAATAATAGTGCATGATTTGTTTGTTTTGGGAAAGACTCTGCCGTGATCTTCAACCTTTAAGGCGACGCCATTATCTTCAAAAAAAGACATAATATCATGGTTATCAAATTGAGAAAAAACACTATGGAGAAAACGTCCATTGCCGGGAATACCGGCTAGTAAATCCTCTAAAGTGCCGTTATTGGTAACATTACAGCGTCCTCCGCCAGTACCAGCCAGCTTTTTACCAAGCCGTTTGTTCTTTTCTAGAAGAAGGGCTTTCTTACCATAAAACCCAGCAGAAATGCAGGCCATCATACCCGCAGGCCCTCCGCCGATAACGATTGTATCAAAATGTGTCATGATTTTATTCTAGCATAAATGATACTCCTTTAATAGGAAAAGAAACAACAGTTTGTTTTCCTATCATAAATTGACAGATTAAGGGCGATATGATACTATCTTCATAGTATTAATTCTGTAAAAATGAGGATATTATGGCAATTGAAAAGACAGTCAGCGAATTGGCTGAGATTTTAGGAGTGAGCCGACAAGCGGTTAATAATCGTGTCAAATCTTTTCCTGAAGAGTATGTTGAAAAGAATGATAAAGGTGTTACTGTTGTTAATCGTGCTGGTCTGATCAAATTAGAAGAAATTTATAAGAAAACTATTTTTGAAGATGAACCTGTCAGTGAAGAAGCAAAACAACGTGAATTTCTAGAAATTTTGATTGATGAGAAGAATACAGAAATCACTCGTCTTTATGATCAGCTCAAAGCAAAAGACAGTCAGCTAGAATCAAAGGACGAACAGCTGCGTATCAAAGATGTCCAAATCGCTGAAAAAGATAAGCAAATTGATCAACAACAGCAATTAACATTGACGGCTATGCAAGACAAAGAACAATTGAAGCTGGAACTTGATGAAGCCAAAGCAGAAGTTGAAGAAATTCAAAGCCAGCAAGAAGGCATTAAAAAAGGCTTTTTTGCACGTTTATTTGGTGGGAAATAAGGGACTTCTGTATGTAGAGGCTTTTTAAGCAGTTATAAGGAAATAACCATTAGTATGTTTTTAAAAAGAAGTAAAAAAGCAGCTGAGCGCTGCTTTTAAATGTATCGGACCACATCTTCTTTACTTTGCCGAGTTTTAGGGGTGGCTTCCTCATCACGGTAGCCAAAGCCAGCCATGACAGATACGCCAAATTCTTGAGGATTGATGATTCCCTTGTTCGCTAGAAGTGTCTCAACCTTTTCTTGGTCAAATCCCTCAATTGGGCAGGAGTCAATCTCTAAGCAGGCTGCGACAGTCAGCATATTGGCCAAGGCGATATAAGTCTGCTTGGAAGCCCAGTCAAAAATGGTCTGGTCACTGTCTAAAAGTTTAAAATCACTTTTTTGAAAATGTTCAAATGATTGGCGTTTACCAGTAGCTTGTTCATCGGATAAGTGTTGAATATCCGTCATGATATGGGAGATATAGTTCGAGCTGTAAATGGTGTCTGGTTTTTTACGCGCTAGAAGGATGACAAAGTGACTGGCACCCTTTAGGCTGTTCTTAGCACCCCAAGCTATGGGAGCTAAGTCATTCTTCAGTTCTTTATCCTGAATGACTAGAAACTGCCAAGGCTCAAAACCGAAAGAACTAGGTGAGAGTCGGCCGGTCTCTAAGATAGTTTGAAAATCCTTATCAGAGATTTTTTTATTAGGATTGAAATGTTTGCAGGCATAGCGGAAATGAAAAGCTTGTAAGAGTTCTTCTGCTTGAATAGTCATATATTTTCCTCCAAGTAATATTTCTTTCTTTTATTATAGCACGATGAAAGAATTTCTTGAAGAACGCAAATTTTTGTTATATACTATATAAAAAGTTACCTAGCTATATTTTTTATACTGAAAGAAGGGAAGAATATGCAGACAGATGTCAATAAGGAACGGATGTGTCCTGTTGCAAAAACCTTGAGTCTGATTGGTGGAAAATGGAAGGGACTGCTTATCTACCGTTTGATAGATGGGAAAAAACGATTTAATGAACTGCAGAGGATGAACCCAAGAATTTCTCATAGGAGCTTAACTCTGCAGCTCAGAGAATTAGAAGCTAGCGGTCTGATCAAGCGAACGGTCTATCCGGTTATACCACCTAAAGTAGAGTATGAACTAACAGAATTGGGACAGTCTATGAAGCCAATCATTATAGCCATGTACCAGTGGGGACGAGATTATCAAGATAAAGAAAGTGAAGAAACGGCCTCCGCTAAGCAAACTCGGTAGTAGGGTAAAATATTGACTGATATAAAAAATGTAGTTTACTCGTGGTACTAGTTAATCTCAAATAGCTCAATTATAAGCTAATATAAATAGTTTAGAATATAACTTGATAAGGTAACGAATAGGATGACAAAGGAATAAAGGAAAACTATCCATGATGACAATGCCATTGGGGGATAGTCGGTCATTCATGGTTTATCAAATCAGTTGGAATAACCAGATTAACTGTTTTGTTCGTTTATTAAATCGACTTTTTTAGCAATTTACCACATGGAGACAGTTGGCAATGTTGTGGAAACGATGTTGCAATTACATCCTTAATTCAGTTTGTAATAACAGTAAGACCAATAAAGATTCGTCTGAAACCTTAGACATCTGACGTTATAACGGTATTTTATCGGAACTGGGCAATAGTTCTGATAGAGCAGATGAGAGATTTTTGATGATTGTTGTGTAGTCCAATTGGGTCTTTTCTTCTTAACTAGTACCACGGGTCAATTAGTATGTTTTTGAAAAGAAAACTGGCTCATTCTCTTTGAGGAGAATTGCCAGTTTTTTGTTGTAAGGATTAGAATGGTAGTTTACCTGCAAATGCCCCCATTGTTTTTTGCGTAGCATCCTCAATTTGACCAAGTGCATCATTAATAGCCTGAACAGTCATATCTTGCAGAGTTTCCCTATCATCGGGATCAACAACAGCTTCTTTAAAGTCAATAGAAACTAATTTCTTATTACCTGTAAAGGTTGCGACAACAAGATCTTGTGCAGATTTACCAACAAAAGTCATGCTAGCCAATTCAGACTGCTTTTTTTCCATTTGCTTTTGCAATTTTTGCGCTTGTTTCATCATATTTTGCATATTCATCATAATATTTTTAAGATTCCTTTCGTATCAAGGGTTTAGACCTTGTTTATTTTGAAATGGTGACCAATCGTGACCACTTTTTTAGAAGTTATCAAAGGCATTGGCGACCTCTTTTTGTTGTGATGGAAAAAGGTGAGAGTAAACATTGATGGTAGTGTTGATAGATGAATGTCCCAAACGTTTCATGAGAGTGAAGAAGATATAATCTTTTCCTTCTCCATTTCTTAGGCCTTGATTGATTAAGAAGGCAGCATGAGAATGTCTGAAATCGTGATTGCGAATCATCTTCATGTTCTCAGGTAGTCGCTTTTTCAGTTTTGTCTTGAAATTGGTGACATTGGCAGAAGTCAGGCTTTCAGGAGAGTCTTGAAAGATTTGAAGGCTTTCAAGGTCATCTGTGAATTCTGAAAGAAGTGCTTTCTGTTTCTCTTTCCATTGTTTCAATTCTTCAGCAAAGGCAGAATGAATGTAAATCCGTCTCCGTGATTGAGTCGTTTTCACTGTTCCAATATGAACTTGATTTTTACGATAGTATGCACTATAAACAATATCAATGTAGTGTTCAGTAAGATTTACATTATTCCAAGTAAGAGCCAAGGCTTCCCCAAGACGTGCACCTGTGAACATCAATACCCGATAAAGTAGCTGATAGCGGTATTCACCTTCAGTGAAACAACTATCAAAGATTTTAAACTGTTCAGGTGTGTAGTAGGACATTTCCTTGTGTTGCTCAGGCAAACGTTTGAGCCCGTTACAAGGATTATCAGTCCTAAAACGTTTAGCAATTGCCACCTCAAACAGCTTATGAATGAAAATCATCTGTTGATTGATATGACTGTTTGACAATGTTCCTCCTTTTACACTTGGTGTCTGGATGAGCCAGTCACGATATTCCTTAATATCGTTGACCGTAACAAGTTTCATATCAGCATTAGCGAAGAATTTGGAAACATATTGGGTATAATAGGATTCTTGTGTATCAATTGTTCCTCTTTTGTTTCCTCTCAATTCGTCTTCTTGACGAACCAGAGAATAGAGGTAGTCGATACTCAGACGGTCTTTCGGTTTGAACTGATGAAGCTGATTGATTCGATAATCGGCTTCATATCGTTCAGCTTCCTTGCGAGTCCTAAATCCTTTTTTACGGTGACGAATGCGGTCTCCTGTTAAGTGACTATAACCATCACTTATATCTACAAACCATTTTCCGTTTTTAAGTTTTGTAACTGTCATTGCTGTTCTCCTGTATCATGTAGACCAGCATTTTGAAGTACATCATAAATTATATCATTTTTCTGAGATAACCGAAAGCCGAGAATGTCTTCAATGGTCTTGAGTGGAACACGTCCAACACGCTTGTTATCATACCAAGAGAAGCCACTTGCAACTAAGTTAGCTTTGGCTTCTCGAATCAACTTTTTACACTGACTTTGTGAATAGCCGGTTAATGTCATTAGGTCATTTTTGTCTACAATATCAATCATCATACTCTCCTTTAATTGCTTGTTTTTGTTGAGAGCTATGTCGTCTTGAATCCAAATACTTGGCGAAGAAATAAGTTTTGTCCATAATTAAGTTAAGGAATTGAGGGTTCTCAGTTCTTGCATATCTGACTAAATGATTAAACTCTGTAAAGTTATGTTCTTCAATGATGTCAATAACAGTTGTGAAGAATGCATTATTGCTAGTGCTGAGAAGAAAGTTACCTAATTCAAACCCGCAGCCCGATTCAATGTCATTGATGTCATATAAAGTCTTTTCTGGATTTTTCGCATGAGTAAAATAATCATACATGCCTTTAGGACTCATCACAATTTCCACGTGTGCTGGAGTGTTCAGGTGTTCAGTCAATAATTCTGAGACTTGCGAATAGCTTTTAAGCGATTCAAAGAAGAGTGCTCCATGTTTGTGGGGTTTCTTAAATTCTCCGGTTTCTTTATTGATATCCTTGTCATGCCATGGACTGAGTACAAATGGCACGTGCATGCTTTCAAGAACTTCTAAGTAGTCATCAGGGGCACTTTCCTGATAGAGCAGGAATGCCCATTTATTTGAGCGTCTTTCTTTTGTCATTGTCTTCCTTTCTTTGATTAGTGATTATTGGTGTAATGGGGGTCGTAGTAACCCCATTACACCAGTGACAATAGTATTTGAAAAGGCAGTGCCTTTTGGCTTTCACTACGTGAGCCAAGCACCGCCTTTTCCTTAACGTCTAGCTCCTGTGAACCAAAGCGCCTGTTTGACCCGATGAGGGGATGAAAAATAATAGCTCGGATTACGGCTGGCAATTTCTTCCTTGATATGCCCTTCCATTTCTTTTAAAAGTTTCTGTGCCTGCTGGGTTTTTGGAATCTTGACAAAGAGACTGACAGCGTCTCTCCTTACGTCCACAGTGCATTTCGAAACAGCCTGATTAAAGCTCTTCAAAATCGGATTGAAGCGGGTAACGGTCTGATTTTCAACAGTGATAATAGGTTCAGACTGTTTCTCTTGTTTTAGGAATTGTCGCATGCGAAAGGTCTGATAAACAGACTTGACATAGTTCCAAAGTGAATCTTTCGTCAGCCGCTGAATGAGTTCAATGCCAATCAAAAAGATTGGGATTAGGACAAGGCAGAGGGCACCTAACTGAATATAGTGTGCAAGGAGACTTAACTTCTCACTCATAAGCATAAAGACATCATAAGCAGCTGCTAGTCTAAAAGTTTCGAGCAACTGAATAAGGAGACTAAGGCCAAATTTCAAGAAGAAGCACAAGGAACCAAGGATTAAGAGAATTATATTGAGATTAAATGTTAATTGAAAGAAAGTTCTTTTCATCACAGAATTCCTTTCTTCGTGAAGTAGGTTGGGCAAAGCAGCGGTAAGACCTGATAAGGGTGTTCATTATCAATAATCTGAATCAGCCCGGTTCCTTTACCTATTGGAATGACAATCCCTTCAGGGTCAAGGTCAGGAAAAAGAAATTGCGTTGTTTTCTTGTTAATATTGCCAATCTGAATGAGGACATTGAGCTGTTCACGTACAGATACAGGAATGGTGTTATGGTCAAAACGCTGGCTCACCAAGAGCAGATGGACTTTGGTAGCTCGTCCAAGCAGAGCAATTTGTGATAAGAGAGAGAAGAACGACTTTTTAATAGCCTTATTGACTCCTTCTGAGAGTGCTAAGACTTCATCAATGACAATTGTCAGATGTTCAAATTGATGTTCAGGATTGTCATAGAGAATCTCTTGCCGCTGCTGAATGACTCCTAAACAGGCGCTAAGATTTTCATTGACTTCTGAAACAAAGTCTGACTTAGAGCGGTTTTTCTGAGGGTGAATCACGGCGATGCCCTTCTCACGAGCCCAACGTGACGGGGTGTCAAACTTAGGGTCTACAATGATAAGATCAGAAATAGGCTGCAAAAGACTTAAGAAGTAAGTCAAAGCATAGGACTTCCCAGAACCGCTGTTCCCAGCGATAGCTAGTGAGGTCACCTTATTATAATCAAGGACTAGATTCTTCATAATGGGAATGAAGGTGTCCTTTTGGGAGACTGTGAATTCTTCCAAATCCGGAATAACCAGCCGTTCAGAGACACCTTTCTTCCAAGGAAAGAAGAGTCCACGCTGTACATGAATATCATCAGTATCAAGTGCCATAAAATAGGCAGAATTTTGTTTTAAAAGTGTGTAACGTGGATAGAGTGCAGCATTGGCAATTAAGAAGATTTTCTGATAGAGGTCGTCATCAATGATGTAGCCTGCTGGAAGACGTGGAATAAAGAGAAAACCATCAGACATAATCTTGACATCAAAACTATTGGTATAGCTGGTCTCTCCCTGCATCACTGCTCCAAGCCCCATATTGAGGCTTTGAAGCAAGTATTGCGCCAGTTCTTGCTTAGTCATTATTTGACCTCCTTGAGATTGTCGGCTTTGAAGTAAACATTGAAGCCTACCTCACAGGCTTGAAGATTATCGAATTGCACCATTGTCATATAAGCAGGCAATTCTACTTCTGATTCAAATTTTACTTGAAATGGCGGGAGACCTTTTTGAGTAAACCAAGCTTTATAAGCGATAATCTCTCCAGTTGGCTGATTATTTTCAAACTTAAGTTGTGGTTCGAGTTCTGTGCTTAAGCAGTAAATAGCTTGCTTGTTGTCAATGTATTCATTTGCAGTATTGGCTGAATAGCCGCCTTTACGGTTCTGTGTTTTCATATCAATTACCTTTCATTGTTTGCTATTGAGTTAGGTGAAGTAGCTCGGTTTTAGTCATGAGCTGGACTGTCTTAGCTAAGTACATTCTCATTCTAATTCCGATTAAGATATAAATATATAACTTGCCAAGTCACTATAATTAGGATTGATATATTAACGTTTTTCAGCTATTTGCTCTGAAATGATGACTTAAAACACCCTAAAAAATGACTTGATGGGACATTTTTTACAATATTAAATTTTTTAAGCAGTCGTTCGTGGTATAATAGAACAGTGAATAAAACCACTTGACAAGGAGATTTAGAACTTGATACCATTAGCAACGAGCAACGATAAGGTAGTTTTCTACCTCTTTTCTGTGTGCACAAAAACACCCTCATTTGCTGAGAATGGGGGTGTTTTGTAATGTCTCAAGACTTTATTGAACGACCTCATAAGAATGAGAAGGAAGGGGCGATTGCCTATGTGCAGGAACTTCTAAAACAGGCTCGTGAGGATAGACGGAATGACGATGTTGAGAAATTGGAAAATCTTATCCGTCTGCTCAATACCAAAAAGTATGGTCTTGTTTGGGAGGAACATGCTGAATTGGTCGAGGAAGAGATGAAAACCAGGATTCCGGTTTTCATTGAAGACGAGACCAAGAAAATTGTGGGAAATCCAGAGTCAGAAGATTATAACTTTCTGTTGGAAGGAGATAATCTTCATAGTCTCCACCTTTTGAAGAAGACCCATGCAGGAATGATTGATGTTATCTATATAGACCCGCCCTATAATACCGGGAGTAAAGATTTTGAATACAACGATAAGTTTGTTGATAAAAACGATTCTTTTTCACATTCTAAATGGTTGAGTTTCATGGAGAGAAGACTAAGAATTGCCAGAGATTTACTTTCTCCAGAAGGAGTTGTATTTGTTTCGATTGGTGACGATGAGAATGCTGATCTTAAACTTTTGATGGATGAAATTTTTGGAGAAAGTAATTATTTAAATCAGATTTCTGTAAAAACAAAACAAGCTGCAGGTGCAAGTGGTGGTGGTGAAGATAAAAAGCTAAAGAAAAATATTGAATATATTTTAGTTTATACAAAATTTATTGACACAGCACCTGTAATGAATACAGTTTATAAGAAAACTGAAATAAGTAAATTAATTGAGAACTATAAAAAAAATGGGGTAAGTTGGAAGTATACCTCAGTCATAGTTGATAGAGGAGACAAATTATATTATGACTCTACGGTTGATGGTGATGGAAATGAAATTAAAATCTATAAGCGAGAAAATGTAGTCTTTAAGTCAGTTGGTAAATTAGTGAAAGAAGAGGGTGTAACTGAGAAAGAAATTTATGAAAAATATTTTAATGATATATTTGTAACTGCTATGCCTCAAAGTTCTATTAGGCCACGAGTTCTATCAAAAATTGGTCATGAAAATCTTTCTAAAGAATCTGTTTTTAGTATTGAATATGTACCTAAAACAGGCAGAAATAAAGGGAGGCTATACGAACAATTTTATAAAGGTAAGAAATTACGACTTTTTGCATGGTTTTCAGATGTTGCTGAAAAAATTGATGATGAAGTATTCAAAAAAGATATTGAAGGAACTTTGTGGGATGGTATCAATCTAAATAATTTATCTAAAGAAGGTGGAATCCCGTTCGATAACGGGAAAAAACCGCTAGATTTATTGAATAGGATTTTTAAGATGTACCCAAGTTCTTTATCAACAATTCTAGACTTCTTTGCTGGCTCTGGTTCAACTGGTCATGCGGTAGCTCAACTCAATAAAGAAGACGGGGGTAACCGCAAATATATCCTTTGCACCAATAATGAAAATAATATCTGTGAAGAGGTGACATACAAGCGTTTAACCAACATTCAAGAGGAACTCCCTCATAACCTCAAATACTTCAAGACAGATTTTGTGGTTAAGGAAGAATTTCCTGATGTTACGCTTGAGTATGAGTTGCTTAACTATGTAACTCCTCTTGTTGAATTAGAATTTGGAGTTGATATTTCAAATCCAAAAGTACAAGTTATCTTGTCAGAAGAACAGTTAGATAATATGAAAGAATCAGACTTCATTGACAATTCGACCCTCTTTATTCACCCTGAGGTTTTCTTTGATAGCAAACAAGAACGTATTCTTCGTGAAAAAAACATCACAAAACAAGAGATTCCAGATTACTACTTTGGAAAGGATATTTGGTCATGATTGAATTAAAAAATTTTCAACAAAATCTGGTCGATAAACTATTAAAATTTACAGCCCCTGAATATGGTGTTGATGAACTGGTTATTAAATCGCCAACGGGTTCAGGTAAAACTATTACACTTCTTGATTGGGTGAATACCTATATTGCAAGTACTAATGATAATGTTGCTTTTGTCTGGTTTACGCCTGGTGCAGGAGAGCTGGAAGAACAGAGTCAGGATAAAGCGAAGAATTTCTCTTCTATCAAGGCACAATCACTGTCAGATGCACTTAGTCAAGGATTTGACCAAGGTACAGCAACTTTTATCAACTACGAGTCTGTTGTAGGTAAAAATAAAAAAGCGATGCTGACGGATAGTGAGCGAGATAATCTTGAGGATAAGATTGATAAAGCCTTTGAAGCAGACCGCCATTTTATCCTCATCATTGATGAAGCACATAGTAATGACACAGTTAAAGCCAAGGAAATTATTTCACGCTTTAAGGCTGATAAGACCGTCAAAGTGTCAGCGACCATTGAAGACCCCAAAACACCTGATGAGGTTGAGTTTTATGAGGTTACCGAGGAAGAAGTTATTGCATCAGGTTTGATTACAAAATCGGTAGTTGTTAATGAAGGGCTTGAAAATTATCTTGATGACAATCAGAATATCAGTGCAGAATTTGAATTACTCTTTGAAAGTGCAGAGCAAAAACGGAAAGAAATTGTTCAGGGGTATGCGGATAACCGTGTAACAGGCATTAACCCCTTAGTGCTTGTTCAATTGCCGGATAAATCAGATTCAGAACCTGAATTGGTTGGTCGCATTGTAAACTATCTTCAAGAGAAATTACATAAGACTTATGAAGATGGAAAACTCGGTATTTGGTTGGCAGACCAAAAACGAAACTATCTTAATGTGCAAGACCTTGATAATGAGGTTGAGTATCTCATTATCAAGCAGGCGATTGCTACAGGTTGGGATGCCCCCCGTGCTAAGATTCTAATCAAAATTCGAGAAAATATGGGAGAAGCCTTCACCATTCAGACCATTGGTCGTATTCGTCGAATGCCTGAACCATCAAAAGGGCATTATGATGTTGATATTTTGGATAATTCCTACCTGTATACCTTCGATACAGATTTTCTAAATGGTGTATTTGCACAGAAAGGAGTGGGAGCACCAACACCCCTTTTGAATCGGAAGGATATAGCGAAAGGCTTTCATTTAATCAGCGAGCGCGTTTTGGATTTGCATGAGGGACAAAACGAAAAAGACCTGCGTGAAAATCTTTATCAAGGATTGGTTCGTGAATGGAACTTGACAGATGATGTGGAATCGAATAAACAACAATTAGAGTATCAAGGCATTCAGTTTGGCAGTTCGATTGTCAACATCTACAAACAGGGTCGATTTGATACGCTGGAACATTCAGACCGTCTTCAAGATAGAGAAAGACGAGTAGAAGTCAATTATCGCGGTAATCGTATTGATTTACTTCATGCTTTTCACGAGCTTGACCGAGTGACTCATTTGAAGGTGAGTCAGGTGGAAGCTCTCTTGAAACGTTTCTTTATGGATGATAAACGGCCAAATAAACAGAAGCTCTTGAAGTTAGAAGCCAACGAGTGGACAGCCTTCATTTTGAATAACTGGCGAGCACTTCGTGAAGTTTTCAGACAAGCAGATATTCAGCCAGAAATCAGTATGGGACTGGTAAATATTCAGGAAAATGATTTCTACATTCCGATGACGGAACGCTATTTATATAATCCGAAATTGGAATATACTGATACAGTAACCAATGTGTACGATGGTTATCCGAGCAGTGTTATTAAGGGAAGTGAAGCAGAGCGAATCTTTGAGGACTATATTGAATCACATGAGGATGCTGTTGATTTTCTTTATAAGAACGGTGATAAAGGAAGTCAGTATTTTTCTTTGGTTTACCGTACAGCAAGTTCTTCTCATCATTTCTACCCTGACTATATCATCAAAATGAAGAATGGTGATGTTTATATTGTTGAGACTAAGGGGGGAGAAAATGCTAAAGGTAAGGATAAGAATATTGATGATTATGCACCATTGAAATATGAAGCATTGAAAGCCTATCTTAAAAAGTATCATCTGAAAGGTGCTTTTGTTCGTGATATTGCTGGAACTCTCCGATATCTGAACGAGGGGGAATGGAGAGACGATATGGCCGACTGGCACCCTATTGATGAATTGTTTGGATTTTAGGAGGGAAATTTGATTTCTTTTAGTAAGTATATTGAGAAAACATTCTATAATGAAATCTATGAAGCAAGCGAGAATTACTTCTTAGACCATCTTGAAGATTTGGGAATCACTAATAATTATGATGGTGAGGTAGAAGTTATAGATGTTGAAGTTAGGAATGTCTATGCAGGTCACCGTGGTGACGGTGAAATTGATATAGATATTTTAACCAATGTTTATGCAACTGTTTCTGAAACTACCTATTACCGTGAAGATGAGGTCGAAAAGAATCGTTGGCTTCGTGTCTCATGCGCAGGAAAACCTGATGCAGGAATCAAAAACTTTAGAGTGGCAAAAGTTGATGCTTACGAGAAAGGAACATTTAGTACCTTCAAATATCCTCTTTCTGATAAACTGGTTCCATTCATTTGGAAAGATGATTTGGATAAGGTTGCCAAAGCAATATTGAAAAAATATGAACCCAATGCCTTGTTGACTCCGACTAGAATTGAACCCGAAACCATAGCCAAACAGATGGGGGTGCAAATCAAGTACGAAACTATCACATCAGATAATTCGATTTTCGGACAAATCTATTTTCAGGATAATCTTGAAAATGGGATTCCAGCAGGGACAGTAGTCATTGAAGAAAAGTTATCCCAACTACGGAATGCTGGTGTTGTTAGAAATACGATTATTCACGAATGTGTTCACTGGGAATTGCACCGTTATGCTTTAGAGTTAGCACGAGCTGAGAAGGAAGAACTATCCGTTCTTTCCACTACCAAAGATATAAAAGAGGAAAACTCGTCCGATATGATTAGTTGGATGGAGTGGCATGCAGAATCCATAGCGCCCAAAATCTTGATGCCCAAAGAGATGTTCGTTCAAGAAGCAAGAGTGAGACAGCAAAGGCTCCTTGAGTTTAGTGAAACGCAAGATGAACTTGAAATTGTTGAGAAGTGGATTGATGAACTAGCCTTGTTTTTTGGAGTGTCACGCCTATCTGCTAAAGTTCGGGTTAGCAGAATGTGGTTTTGATTTAGTAAAGGGAACATTCATCTACCTAGATGATAAATATGTTCCAACTCATAAATGGAAAAACGGTTATTTAGAAGATACACAGACATTTTCAATAAATCTGATTCAGCTTGGTTTACAACTGTTATCCCAGCCAAATTTGAAAGAACGTGTTGATAAGGGTGAATTACTTTGTGTAGAGTCGCATCTCTGCATAAATGATGCGAAGTATATTTCTTATGACATTGCAGGTAATCCGTTTTTAACTCTTTATGCACGGCATCATATGGATGAGTGCTGTATAGTGTTTAATATTGTTCCAATAAACCGAACAGGAAATTCAACTACCCTGACTCTGTTACTTAATCGAGATGCTGATTCTGATATTCAATTTACTATCAGCTATCCCAAGGATAAGAACGAATGGATTGAACAAGTTGACGTTCACATAGGCGATACTCTTGAAATCATGTCCAAGCTCAATGGAATGAGCAGTTTTGCTCCTGCATTAGTTGAGGTGATGAAGTGGCGTGATGTTAGAAATCAGGAACTGGCTGACGCAAGTAATCTTGGTTTGAAGGCAATTTCTAACCTCAGAAATGGCAAAACTAAACCAAAACTTGAAAGTGTTATTGCTATTTGTGTAGGAATGAAATTGCCCCCCATTGTTAGCAAAAAGTTGGTTGAGCTATCAGGGAATGTGCTGAGAGCAGGTAATCCAAAAGATATGCTTTATGAGTTTATACTCTGTGGGACAGCAAGTTTAGATGTGAATATGTGTAATACACTACTTGTCAATAACGGATTCAAAGAACTTGCTCCAGATAGAAGTGCATTATAACTTAAAAGGATAACAAGGAGCTTGCTGGTAATGTTAAAAGATAGAAAAAGGCAGGTACTCGTACCTGCCTTTTGGATTCCTCTAAACTGTCGAAAAGGCTTCGCTATTTCGACAGTTTAGAGGAATGAGAATATTCAATTTGTACTTCAAAATGCTAGTAAGTGAGTGACCAAAAAGTGACCACTTTTAAAATTTTTAGTGCATTTTGTAAGATTATGAGAATCTAAAACCTTTTTAAATCAATGTTTCTGACGGTTACAAGACTTACAGAACTGAACTAGGAGTCTTGCATATTCATCATAATATTTTTAAGATTCCTTTCGTGACAAGGGTTTGAGCCTTGTTTAAATTTGTTTGTGGATTAAAATCGTCTTATTGAAAAGTAAGAACTGAGTTGTCAGCCTGTTTTTTATTATATCATTTTTAATTAGCTAGAGGAAGACGTTTTACATTGATAGTGTTAGAGGTTTTTAATGCTATATTAAGACAGATCTTAGGATGAAGATCAAGCTTTCTTTCTAAGAGCAAAAATTTTTTGCTCTTTTTACATGCGTTGGCCTTAAGCAATGGGGATTTCGATAGTTGATTTTGCTAAATCAACTACCAGAATATAGTTGCTGTTATCACGAACGGTTTGTTCAAAGTCTGTAGTATAGAAGACGATTCTGAGACTGTCTCCTTTTTGTAGCTGATAAAGACTTGCTTGGAGATTAAAAGTAATGGTCATCCATTTGTTGGGGAAGATATCTTCAATCGTTAAGAGATCTGTGCGATTTTGTAAATTAAGGACGCCTTTTGTGATGATGCGATAAGGTGCTTTTTTAAAAGGTAGTTCTCGTAAAGCTTCACGGGAGAAATTTTGTCCGTTGTCAATGCTATTGTGTTCAAGGATTGTTGGTAAATCAGAGAAACGCTTTTTTTGACCATAATCAAGAACTTGGGCAGAGAGCAGTCCTTTATTACTGCTGGATTTAAGCGTCAGATTGAGTTTGATCTGTCCATTAACTAGCATATCTTCTTGGATGGGTAAGTCAATGGCAATTTCGTTAGCTTTCTTGAGAAAAAGATCGTGTTTAAAAGCATGATAGTCATCACTATAGCGCTTAAAATCAGAAGAAGGATAGTGATTATCAATGATTTTTTTCTCTTGCCCAAGAGAAAATTGACGTGCCTGACGAGAACCGAAATTGTTAAGTTTTTTCCAAGTTTGTACTTGTGAATTATCCTGCCAAATAATAGTTGGTAATTGAAAATGATTCTGTAGACCTAATAGTTCTTCACTTAAAAGGGCATTCATGCTTTCACGAAAATCAATGGATTGCCAGTTATGCATATAGACATGTTGCCCTTGATGAAGAAAAATATGCTTTTGGATCTCCTCTGGCAGAGCATTAAAAATGTAGTAGACTTGATTTGGCTTGACATTCCAGTCTTGCAGACCATGAGTATAGACAACATGTGCTTCGATCTTATGAGCATGAGGAAGATAATTGCGGTCCTGCCAAAATTGATTGTAATCGCCACTGGTACGATCAATTTGTTTAACTTGTTCTGCTAGCATTTTTTGATATTGCGCATTATTTCTTAGATAATCGCCAGCTGCTAAATTTCGAGAATAGGTCAATTCCGTCAGAACATCTATATCCTCTCCTGGATAGCCACCAGGACTGCACACCAGACCATTTTCACGATAATAATCATACCAAGAAGAAATAGCAGATTCCGCAATAATGACCTTAAGTTCTTTAATACCGGTCGTTGCTAGTCCTGTTGACATGGTTCCTAAATAGGATTTTCCTGTTGTGGCTACCAAACCATTAGTCCAGTCAGCCATAACCCTTTTATCACGCTTATGACTCGTATAGGCAGTGGTTCTGCCATTTAACCAATCAATAACGGCCTTAAAGGATTCGATTTGAACATAATCACCGCTCGTCATAAAGCCATCGGAATCTTTGGTGCCAACACCTGATACATAAATGTTAGCAAAGCCGCGAGCTAGAAAGTAATCATTGAGGGTATAGCTGTCAATGTAAGAAAAACTTTCTTGTGCAGGGCTGGCTGGCAAATTGGAAGAAGGAACTTGCAGAGCCTGAAAATGGGAATCAGTGACAGTAATAGTAGCAGCTTTTTTAACAGTCAATTCACCTTCCATTTGATGCAATTTTTTATCGGCTCCTTTATCATTTGTTCCTTGGTGATAGGGACTGGCTGTCATGACGACTGGTAGTTTTGCCTTTGTTTGGGGGCGAATAATATTGACCTTAATGAGATCCAGTTGTCCATCTTTATCGGTATCAAGGGGAGCTTCGACATAAACAATTTCACGGATGAGAGCATTCGTATCAAAGGTTGCTAGACTCTTACCATTAAAATAACGATAATGGTTATCGGCTGGCAAAAAGCCTTGACTGACCAACTTATCAATCAAAGTCATTCCATTTTTAGTACGCGTCCCCAGTAATTGATAAAAATTCAATAAGAAGTGCTTTGGTTGAAAGATGATAGGAAAATGACTGTGTTTAATGAAAGTTTTTGCTTCGTCAAAGTCAATATAAGGCGTAAATTCCAAGAGTTGCAAGGCTAAAGTATAGAAAATCTCTTCTGTTAATTCTCGGTCAGAATGCAAAAAAGTTGCTAAATCAGTCTGACTATCAGCAATTATACTTTTGAAGACATCATCTTTATCAGGATTGTGAAAGTAAACTTGACTAACAAAGGTCGCTAAGTTTGCTTTATTGGTTTTTTGACTGCTGATTTGAAAACCAAGTTCTTTTAGCTCTTTTTCAGCCTGTGAGACTGAAGTACCGATATAACTGTATTGATTATATTTCATAGGGACCTTTCATAAAGTAAACGTTTTAATTTTCTAAGAGTCTTTACATTATCTATTATACTTGATAAAATGATACATGTCTAAAAAATTAAAATGCGGAGGAATAACAGACAAATGGATGTTACGTGGACTGTGAAATATATCACAGAATTTATTGGTACTGCTCTACTCGTTATTTTGGGGAATGGTGCCGTTGCAAATGTAGAATTGAAAGGAACAAAAGGTTACAAAAGTGGCTGGGTTATTATCACCTTAGGTTATGGTTTTGGTGTGATGCTGCCTGCTTTGATGTTTGGTAATGTATCTGGTAACCATATTAATCCTGCTTTTACGCTTGGCCTTGCAATATCGGATCTTTTCCCTTGGAAACAAGTACTTCCTTACATTCTTGCACAAATGCTGGGAGCTATCTTTGGTCAGTTAATTATTGTGGCAACTCATGCTCCTTATTACAGGCAAACTGAAAGTTCTGATGGTATTTTGGGAACATTCTCTACTATCTCAGCTGTGGATGATGGTACGGATGCAAGTAAGAAAGCTTCACTTATCAATGGTTTTTTAAATGAGTTTGCTGGTTCATTTGTGCTTTTCTTTGGTGCACTTGCTCTTACGAAAAACTACTTTGGCGGTGAAATTGTTCAGCAATTAAACACCATGGGAACTGATGTAACATCTTCTACTTTTAAATTCTCTCAAGTTGGTCTGACAGTGGGTGCCAATGTTAATTCTGGTTTGGCGATAGCTCACCTTGGTTTAGGTTTCCTTGTTATGGCACTGGTAGCATCTTTAGGAGGTCCTACTGGACCTGCCCTTAATCCTGCACGTGACTTAGGTCCACGTCTTCTTCACCATTTCTTGCCAGAATCAGTACTTGGTAAATCTAAGGGTAACTCAAAGTGGTGGTATTCTTGGGTTCCAGTCATTGCACCAATCCTTGCTGGAATAGCAGGCGTTGCCTTGTTCAAATATTTATATATGAAGTAATCATTTAGATTAACAAAAAGCTGAGTTGTTTGCTCAGCTTTTTGTTTTTTACTTTCGTCTTTCGGTTATTTTTAATCTTGTGTTAAAAAAATATTAAAGAAAGCATACAATTTCTTGTCAAATTTTCATATTTTGTCTAAAATAGAACTACTAAGGGAGGATTGGACAAGATGACAGTGTTTGAACAGATGGAGTTTTACTCACCCGTTTTACGGATTAATAATCGTGAAGAAAATATTGATTTCTATCAGAATACTTTAGGTTTCAAAGTGCTTTCGGAAGAGAATTCTTTGGTTATTTTTGGGGATTGGGCTCAAGCAGGCAGTCTCTTTTTGATTGAAGAGTCACCGGATATTCGTACAAGAGCAGTAAAAGGGACAAAAAAACTCAATAAAATAATTATCAAAGCTAGTAAGACTGAAGAAATTGCTGCTTTACTAGCTAATGGAGCTCAGGCAGATAAGGTTTTTAAAGGAGCTAATGGCTATGCTTTTGAGGCTATTTCTCCTGAAAAGGATCGCTTTCTTATTCATGCTGAAGATGATTTAATGACTCTTCAAGAGACTAAACAAGCGGATTATCAACCTTTACCTGATTTCAAAGGGCTGTCAGCTTTCAAAGTGGAAAGTATGTGTTTAAATGTTCCCGATAAGGTAAAATCACAGAATTTTTATCGAGATCTTTTTCAAAATCAATTTCCAATTTTGTTAGATTTTGTTGAGAGTCATGGAGAGGATCTAACCATCCAGCCTCATATTGCCTGGGATCTGGAAATTTTAGAAATTCGAGTTGCTGAAAATTATGATCTTGTTGCTTTAAAGAATTATCTTGAAGAAAAAGGACAGGATGTCTACTTAGATAAGAAGGAAAAGATTTTGGTTTTTTCAGATCCAAGCCAGATTGAAATTTGGTTTCGTAAAGTAAAATGACCTATCAGAAAATTATTGATAAGATTAATCAACAGATTAGTCAGCACGTTTATTTAGGAGCAAGTTTAGCACTTTATGATGGTCAATGGCAGGAATTTTATTTAGGAGAAACAATTCCTCATCATAAGACAAAAGCAGGTCTGGTCTATGATCTTGCTAGTGTTTCTAAGGTAGTCGGTGTTGGGACAGTTATTATCTTTTTGCTTCAGGCTAACCATTTAAAGCTTGATGAGCCTCTCCAGGCTTATTATCCCAATTTTCATGACTCCTCAGTAACCATCAGGCAGCTTTTAACGCATACAAGTGGTATTGATCCCTTCATTCCCAACCGAAATAAGTTGGACTTTGCAGCTCTCAAACAAGCAATCAATCACATTGAAGTTACTAAAACTAAATCTTTTCATTATACAGATCTTAATTTTATTTTGTTGGGTTTTTTGTTGGAAGAATTCTATGATCAGTCTTTAGATAAGATCATAAAAGAACATGTTTTGAAGCCTTTTGGGATGGAAAAGACAAGTTTTGGACCTGTTAAAAGAGCAGTACCAACGGGCAAAACAATCCCTATTGGAAGGGTTCATGATCCAAAGGCTCAAGTTTTGGGCATTCACACAGGCTCAGCAGGACTTTTTTCAAATTTAGAAGATTTAAAGTGCTTTGTTAACCATTATTTAAGTGATGACTTTGCTAAGCCGTTGACTCAAGATTTTGCTTATGCCGACAAGACACGTAGTCTTGCTTGGGACTTAACTGGTGATTGGCTGTTTCATACAGGCTATACTGGTACCTTTATTTTACTTAACATTAAGAAACAGAGCGCAGCCATTTTTCTTAGTAATCGTACCTATGAAAAAGATGAACGTTCCCAGTGGATTTTAGATCGCAATGATTTAATTGAAGTAATTAAGGCTGCTTTAAAAAAAGTTTCAGATAGCAATTGTGACTGATTTTCTAAGCTATAGATGAAATGGGAGTTGAACCCCCTAGACAATAAAAGGGTCAGGACATCTTTGTCCCAATCCTATCTGATATTTAGAGAATCAAGATGATTGTACGAATACAGTCATCATATAAACATGTTTATGACAAAGCTTTTGTCATAGTAATATGCTTAATGCCAGCTTCCTCAAATTCTTGTCCTAAAGATTTAAACTGCATTCTTTGGTAGAAACCTTTGGCACTCAATTGAGCATGTAAAGTCATTTGTTGATAACCTTGCTTTTTGGCGAAGTCTGTTGCAGCATCCAGAATGAGTTTTCCATAATTTTTACCGCGATTGCTCGGTAAAACAGCCATACGCTGTAAGGTCACTGCGATTCCATTCTCGGCAGGTAAAAGACGACAGGTTGCAACAGCCCTATTTTTGTCATCATAAAGTACAAAATGAATGCAATGTGCTTCGTTCTTATCAACTTCAATAGTTAATGGGACACCTTGTCCTTGAACGAAGACAATGTTTCTAATTTTTACTGCATCAAGATAGGTGGATGACAGTGTGTCGCGAGTATAATTAATTTTCATAATATTATTGTAGCTAAAAGCTTTTCAAATCACAAGAGCTGTTTTTTTCTGAATTTGTGAGTTTTTAGAATATAAAAAGCTCTCACTGCTTTGATCGTACCCGAAAGCAAAGTAAAGACCTCACTCATAAAAGTGAGGTCTTTTAAACTAAACTGTTTAACTCTTATTTGTTGTTAACCAAGTCTGTAGCTGCATCATCCATTGAAAGAACTTCATGGAAAACACGTTGTGTCAATTCAGTCTTTTGTTCTTTAGTAAGGTATTTAGTGTTAACACAGTAACCTGAGATACGAACGATAACATCTTCACCATTCATGATCTTGTCATAAACATCTTTAAGATCCATAACGTTCAAGTTAACGTGTTGACCGCCGCCTTCAAAGTAACCATCAAGAATTGTTACTAAGTTAGCAACTTGTTCATCGAATGTCTTACCAAGAGCTTTTGGTGAAACTTGAGTTGTCAATGAGATACCATCATTTGCGTGAGCAAAGTCAAGTTTCTTCAATGAGTTCAAGTTTTGCAACCAGCCGCCGGAAGCTTTATTTGATGGGTTAGCACCTGGTGAGAAGAATTCTACTTTAGACAAGTTCACAGAACCATCTTCATTGAGGTAAACACCCTTGTGAACTGGAGAATTACCAGTTTGTTTAGAATAAGCAACATTAGAAGTGATTGTAAGCAATGATACAGTAGCTTCGGAATCTTTGTACAGTTTATGACGTGCAAGACGAGTATGGAAAGCTTCAAGCAACCATTCAGCGATTGAGTCTACACGGTCATCATCTTCTCCGTAACGAGGGAAGTTACCAACAGTTTCATAGTCGTAAATGTAACCATCTTCATCACGAATAGGTTTTACAGTAGCATATTTAATAGCTGATAATGAATCAACTGTATTAGAGAATCCGCAAATACCAAATCCCATATTGGCTTTAACACGTGTTGGTAAGAAGGCCATTTGAACGGCTTCATAGTTATATTTATCAGTCATATAGTGAATGATATTCATTGCGTCCACGTAAGTATCAGTCAACCAATCAAGTGCTTTTTCAAAATTAGCTTTAACCGTTTCAAAATCAAGGACTTCATCACGGATAGGTTCGACATCAAATACTTTGTAGTCTTTGTGAACATCGTCGTAACCGCCATTAAGACCTGTAAGAAGTGCTTTAAGAACGTTAACACGAGCACCAAAGTATTGTAGATTGTGGCGACGATCTTCGTTTTCAGGATCAAGCGGAGATACACAGCATGAGATACATGACATTTCACCATAACCTTCTTTAGCCATAGTTGTGACACCTTCATATTGAATTGAAGAATGCTTGTGGCTCATAGACATACAATAATGACGGAAAGGGTAAGGCAATTTACTTGACCAAAGAACGGTTAAGTTAGGTTCTGGAGCATTGCCAATATTATCAAGCGTATTTAAGAAACGGTAGTCCATCTTAGTAACACGGTGACGTCCATCAGCTCCCATACCAGCCATAGAAGTCGTAATAAATGTTGGGTCACCTGAGTAAAGTTCGTCATAAGCCTTAGTACGTGCAAATTTAACCGTACGAAGTTTCATAACGAAGTCATCAACGAATTCTTGGATTTCTGATTCAGTGAAAGTGCCACGAGCAAGGTCACGTTCTGCAAAGATATCAAGAACGATTGGGACACGTCCAAGAGAAGTTGCAGCACCATTGATAACGCGGCAGACAGCCATAAAGGCGATATTAATCCATTGGATAGCTTCTTTAACATTCATAGCAGGTTTGCGAACATCAAGACCATACAGATCACCCAACCGCACTACTTCGCCAAGTGCCTGATATTGAAGATTGATTTCTTCACGAAGACGAATTGATTCTTCATCAATTTCAGCAATTGAGTTCCAGTCGTTCACTTTTTCTTGCATCAAGTAGTCAGCACCATAGAGAGCAAGACGGGCATAAACTCCAATAATACGTCCGCGAGAGTATGCATCTGGGAGACCAGTTACAGTGTGAGCATGACGTGCACGGCGAATGTTTGAAGTGTAAGCACGAAAGATACCATCATTAACGGTTGTTGCATATTTGGTAAAGATTTCATGAACGGCAGGGTCTGGTTCATAACCATGTTCTTTCAAAGCTGTTTCAGCCATGCGAATACCGCCTTTTGGCATGAAGTTCAGCTTAAAAAGTTCATCGTTTTGGATACCAAAAATCAATTCATTTTCCTTGTCAATATAACCTGCTGGGATATCAGCAATAGATGTAATACGTGTATCCATTGGAAAACGTGTTTCTTCGTAATGCGCTTTAGTTTCTTCTACGACTTTTTTGATGTGAAGTGAACGTTCAGTAGGGCCGGCAAGAAAACTTTCGTCTCCGTCATATGGAGTGTAGTTGTCTTGAACAAAGCGAGAAATGCTTGCTCTGTCTTTCCAGTCAGTTCCTTTAAAGCCTTCCCAGGCTTTTTCAAAAACGTCAGTGTTAGTTTTGACAGTTGCCATAATTGAGTTCCCCTCTATTCTAGTAACAGTTAATCTGTTACAATTTACGATTATATTCTATCATACAGTAACCGGTTACACAAGCGAAAGAACTTGCTTGTAAGCGATTTCTTTTATAATACAGTTTGTTAAAAGAAGCTTAACTGTATTATAAATACAAAAAGTGGCGGAAAGTACAGAAAGATTATATAATGGATACAACAAATCATAAAAGAGGTTGCGATGCTTATTTTTCCGCTGATTAATGATACGTCACGAAAAATTATTCATATTGATATGGATGCCTTTTTTGCTGCAGTAGAAGAACGTGATAATCCTAAATTGAAAGGTAAACCGCTTGTAATTGGTGCTGACCCCCGTCAAACAGGCGGCCGTGGTGTTGTTTCGACAGCTAATTATTTGGCCAGAGAATTTGGTATTCACTCAGCCATGAGTTCAAAAGAAGCTTACGAACGTTGTCCGCAAGCTATTTTTATCAGAGGCAATCATACTAAATACCGTCAAATTGGATTACAAGTCAGAGAAATTTTTAGGCGTTATACAGATTTGGTAGAACCCATGAGTATTGATGAAGCCTATTTAGATGTTACTGAAAATAAATTGAACATAAAATCAGCAGTGAAGATTGCTAAACTTATTCAACGCGATATTTGGGAAGAATTTCATTTAACTTGTTCTGCTGGTGTCTCCTACAATAAATTTTTAGCTAAGTTGGCTAGCGATTATGATAAGCCGCATGGTTTAACAGTCATTTTGCCACAGGATGCAGAAGGCTTCTTAGCAACCTTACCTATTGAAAAGTTTTATGGTGTGGGGAAAAAATCTGTTGAGAAACTGCATGCTCTTCATATCTTTACGGGTAAGGATTTGCAACAGGTGCCGGAAATGACCTTGATTGATCTTCTTGGGCGTTTTGGCTTTGATCTGTATCGAAAAGCACGTGGTATCAGTAATTCTCCTGTCAAAAACGACCGCATTCGTAAATCTATTGGCAGTGAGAGGACCTATGGGAAATTACTTTATAATGATGAAGATATTAAACTGGAACTATCAAAGACTGCCAGACGAGTAGCTGACAGTTTAAAAAAGCATGGGCGCAAAGGAAAGATTGTCGTTATTAAAGTTCGTTATTCGGATTTTTCAACACTGACCAAGCGAAAAACCTTAGATGTACCCACTCAGGATTTTGAAGTTATTGAACGTTCAGCTCATCGCATTTTTGATCATCTGACAGAAAATAATTCTGGTGTCCGTCTTTTAGGTGTAACAGTAACTGCTCTGGAAGATAGTACCAGAGAGGAGCTTTCCTTAACAGCAGACGATTTTAAGACTTAATTGAGCTAAAAAGTAGCTAAAACGATACCAACAGCACCAAGTCCTGCTAGAAAAAGGGTAAGGATAGCCCATCTCTTACGTTTTGAACTCTCTGCCTGCTTTTTGGGTGGAAAGTTTTTGATAGGATAATCTTCCCGATGTTTAAAATAGAGAATAAGACCGATAATATTTCCTCTGCCAGCAGTAGAAAGTCCCCAAAGTTCGGGATTATTTAGTCCTCTAGCTCGTGCATCAAGTTCAACAATTTTAAAAATTTGATAGCTGGTTAAAATAGCACCTATCAAAAAGAGAAAAAGACTGATTATTAACATTATTTGTTGTATCATCATTACAATCACCTTCTAAATTCTTTTTATGATTTGATAAAACAAAATAAGTACACCTAAAATCATGATAATACTTAAAAACAATAAGAAATAGTAACTTTTTAGAAAGAATAATGACAAAAACAGCAGACAGGTTATCATCGCCAGATAGCTTAATAAAAAAGTTTGCAGTTTTTGATTGCTTTTAACAGCATTAGTTGTCTTATCTAGATGTTCGATCATTTTTCCATCGTCTTTTAACAGTGTGTCTAAACTAATCTGATAAAGGTCACTAAGTTTTATCAAATTGACAATGTCTGGGTAAGATTTTTCATTTTCCCAATTAGAGATGGTTTGTCTGGAAACTAAGATTAAGTCAGCGACAGCTTCTTGAGTTAGATGGGATTGTTGGCGTGCTGTTTTGAGTTTTTCTCCAATGTTCATAGGTTACCTCGTTTATCTTCATCTTACTCTCTTTTAGGAAAAAGGTCTATCAAAAATCCTTTACATAATGGTCAAAAAAAGCTTGTCAAAATATTTTGACAAACCTTTTTTATTCTATAGAAACAATTTTTTTAGTTCTTTAGCCACGCCATCGTGATCATTGTCAAATTGTGTCATTTTATCAGCATAAGGTAATAGTACTTCACTGGCATTTTTCATGGCATAGCCGACAGAAGCAAAGGCTAACATTTGCCGATCGTTATGTTCATCACCAAAGGCTATTAAATCATCTCGAGAAAGATTAAGCGTTTTGAGCAGATTTTTTAGTGCATAAGCTTTGTGAACTCCTTTGGGTGAAAATTCAAGGATATTCATAGGGCCGCCCCAGCTGCTGATTTCCATTTCATGATTGAAATGGCGACGCATATCATTAGCTAGAGCATATTTATCAGCAACTCGGGTCTGCATAAGAAGGGCATGGGGATCCCGTGTAATCTTTTCAGGTTTAAGCTGCATCTTATTTGTCAATTCTTTAACACCAAAAATCTCTGGTTTAATGGTGTGACGGTGATCAAGTGTCAAGTAAAATTTTTTGCGGTATTCACTGGCAATAAAGTCTGCTTCAAAGGCCTTTTCATTCTTTAAAACGTCAAAAAGATACCTTCGGTCAATCCGAACCTTGTGTTCACCAGCCCATTTTTTCTCAGGAATGTGAATCAAAGAACCATTGAAATTAATCATTGGTGTTTTTAATCCTAGAATTTTATAAAATTCCAAAGCCATACGGTAGGGCCGGCCAGTCGTAATGATAACCAAGTGTCCTTGCTCTTGAATTTTTTTAATAATAGCGACAGTGTAATCGGAAAGTGTTCCGTCACTTTTGAGAAGCGTACCATCTAAATCAATGGCAATCATTTTTTTAATCATAGCAAAATTATAGCAGAAAAGAAGAAAATTAAGCAAGTGAAGGGATGATTAGTGTGCTTTTTGAGCGAAATATTTCAATGATTAGTTGAGGATGCTCTTACTTAAACCAAACTGTTTTTACTACTACATAAGGAAAATCAATGATAGAGCAGTGATTATCAAATTTTATTTCAGTAAAAAATTTAAAAGGCTTGCTAGGATAGAATAGTAAAATTGAGGTTCTAAGAACTTCTTAATAGTGAACTCTAGATAGAAGATATCATTTTTGAGAATATGATATAATTTTATTTTACAAGTGGAGGTGTTTTATGAAAAATAAATTGCTTATCAGCCATCTTTTTTTCTTTATGATTTCTGGAGCTATTGTTTATTTTCAAATAAAAGAAACGTATTTAATTTGGAATATGTTTCTGGCCCTTTTGGCTTTGGATTTTAGTTTTTGTCTTAATCGTTTTAAAAATCTTTCGTTAACCTTTATTTTTACGTTATTTTGGCTTTTCTTCTATCCCAATACTTTTTATATGTTGACGGATTTGATGCATATGGATTTTATTGGCAGTAGTTTTAGTAATGTTCAGAGTCTGATTCACTATTTTTTGTTTTTGGCTAGTATTCTTTTTGGTGCCTTGTGCGGCGTTGAGAGTGTCAATCAGTTATTGAAACGTTTTGTGATTAAAGAATATTATTTTAAGCTGTTTGTTCTAATATTGCTGTCTGTGATTTCTAGTTTTGCCATCCATCTAGGACGCTATGCCAGACTTAATTCTTGGGATCTTGTCTTGCGTCCAACAGTAGTCATTACTGAATTAAGTAAACTCTTATCAACAGATGTTCTGCCTTTTATTGTGGGATTTAGCTTTATTCAAATCATGGTTTTGCTTTTTCTTGATAAGGAAAGCAGCAAATAGGCTCTTGAATACCATTTCATCTTTAGCTATAATAAGACTTAGCGTTCATAAAAAGGAGAACTATTTTTAATGGAAAAGTTTTTTAAACTAAAAGAGAACAAAACAACTGTTCGGACAGAAGTGTTGGCTGGCATCACAACCTTCTTTGCCATGTCCTACATTTTATTTGTTAACCCTTCTATTTTGAGTCAGACAGGTATGCCATCACAAGGTGTTTTTCTAGCAACTATTATTGGCTCTATCGCAGGAACCTTGATGATGGGACTTTATGCTAATATTCCTTATGCTATGGCACCGGGAATGGGGCTCAATGCTTTCTTTACCTATACAGTGGTTTTTTCACTTGGTTATACTTGGCAAGAAGCTTTAGCCATGGTTTTTATCTGTGGGATTATTTCAATTATTATTACCTTAACCAGAGTTCGTCGTATGATTATTGATGAAATTCCAGACAGTCTTAAAAAAGCTATCAGTGCTGGTATTGGTATATTTTTGACTTACATTGGTCTTAAGAATGCTGGTTTGTTGAATTTTGCTATTGATCCAGGAACTTATAGCGTCTCTGGTAAAGGTGCAGCAAAAGGCCTAGCCTCTATTACAGCTAACTCTTCTGCAACACCATCACTGGTTAATTTTAACAATCCGGCAGTTCTCGTGGCCGTTATTGGTATTATTATCACAGCTTTCTTTATCATTAAAAATATCAAAGGCGGGGTTATCCTTTCTATTATTGTAACAACTGTTATTGCTCTTTTAGCGGGTGTTGTTGATCTGTCAAAAATTGATTTTTCTGCCAATAATCCAGTGGCTGCTGTTAAGGATTTGGGCACAATTTTTGGAGCGGCTCTTGGCAATAAAGGTTTGGGAGCTCTGTTTTCAGATGCTGGTCGCATTCCTGAGGTTTTGATGACTATCTTGGCTTTTGCCTTGACTGATATTTTTGATAATGTTGGTACTCTCATTGGTACAGGAGCTAAAGCTGGTATTTTTGATGTAACTAGTGAATCAACATCATCTGGTCTGCAAAATAAAATGGATAAGGCTCTGTTTTCAGACATGGTGGGAACAACGGTTGGAGCAGTTGCGGGTACCTCAAATGTGACGACTTTTGTTGAATCTGCCGCTGGTATTGGTGCCGGAGGCCGTACGGGTCTGACAGCGGTTGTCGTTGCGCTTCTTTTTGCTGTATCAAGTTTTTTCAGTCCTCTTCTTGCTATTGTTCCAACGCAGGCAACAGCAGCAGTACTTTTAATTGTCGGTATTATGATGCTATCAAGTCTCAAAGACATTGAGTGGTCTGACATGAGCCAAGCCATTCCAGCCTTTTTTGCAACTGTTTTTATGGGGCTTGCTTACAGTATTACACAAGGAATTGCAACTGGTTTTCTCTTTTATACCTTCTCTAAATTGATTAAAAAGGAAGCCAAGGATATTCATCCTATTATTTGGGTGCTTGATGTTCTTTTCATCTTGAACTTTATCAGTTTAGCTGTTTTGTAATTAAAAATTTTATTTGCATATATAGGAGCTCAGATAAGGCTGAGCTCCTATTTTTACTGTCCAAAGCGAAATTTTTTCATTTTTTGAAAATAGTTGGAAGTAATAAAAGATTTTGATATAATACTTTTATGTTTTATAGCCAAAATGAAAATCAGCTAATGGCTCTTGGACAGAGAATTGGTCAAAAACTACAAGCTCAAGACGTTCTTGTTCTGACAGGCGATTTAGGATCTGGGAAAACCACTCTGACAAAAGGAATTGCCAAAGGTTTGGGGATTAAGCAGATGATTAAGAGTCCAACCTATACGATTGTTCGTGAATATGAGGGAAGGCTGCCGCTTTATCATTTGGATGTCTATCGAATTGGTGATGATCCTGATTCTATTGATCTGGATGATTTTCTTTTTGGAGATGGCGTAACAGTGATTGAGTGGGGAGAGCTCTTAGACGATAGCCTTTTGAGCGATTATTTGACAGTCCTTTTAGATAAAACAGAGGGTGGCAGACAAATTACTTTATTACCTCATGGCCTGCGCTCTCAGCAATTGGTTGCGGAACTTGAGCATGACTGAGCAGGAAGTTTTTATCTGTCAAGTCAGTTTTGAAGATACAGAAAAAAAGTTTATCAGAAATCTCGAAAAAACCGATTAAGAGATTAATTTTAATTTGAGATAAAGAGAGCCCTCATATAACTGCTCAAGAAATGGCTGTTTTTATTGAAAAAAGCTCAATCAGTCAATGAAATTTGTGTGATTGTAAGCTAGTCGGCCAAGTGATAGAGCTTGTGATGATTTTAGCACATAGCGAAATGATACGCTGTTTGGAATGAACGGCTCAAAAACAAAAGATGGAGTATTTCTTGATGTTTACCTTAGGAGGAAACTGATAGATTAGAAAAACAAATGAAGATTGGTAAAAAAATTCTAATTATGCTGGTTACAATATTTCTCACAAGCTTGGTAGCTTTAGGAGTTTATGCAACGAGTATTTATAACTTTTCTTTAGGAGAATTTTCAAAAACTTTTAAAGATTATGGCACAGGTTCAGGTAAAGACGTTATTGCTGATGAAAAACCTTTTAGTATCCTCTTAATGGGAGTTGACACGGGCTCTTCCGAGAGAACTTCCAAATGGGAAGGTAACAGTGACTCTATGATTTTGGTAACTGTTAATCCCAAAACTAAAAAGACAACCATGACCAGTTTAGAACGGGATATCTTGGTTAAATTATCTGGATCTAAAACTAATGACCAGACTGGTTATGATGCCAAGCTTAATGCAGCCTATGCTGCTGGAGGTGCTAAGATGGCTATTATGACGGTTCAGGATATGCTTGATATTAAGATTGATAAATATGTTCAAATTAATATGGAAGGGCTGGTTCAGTTGGTTGATGCTGTAGGTGGTATTACGGTAACCAATCATTTTGATTTTCCAATTTCAATTGAACAACATGAGCCTGAATTTACAGCATCAGTTGAGCCCGGGACTCACAAGATTAATGGGGAGCAGGCCCTCGTTTATTCGCGAATGCGTTATGATGATCCAGATGGAGACTATGGCCGTCAAAAGCGTCAACGTGAGGTCATCAGCAAGGTCTTAAAGAAAATTTTAGCTTTAGACAGTGTCAGCAAGTATCGTAAAATTTTATCAGCTGTCAGCAAGAATATGCAGACTAATATTGAAATTTCCAGCAGTACTATTCCTAAACTTTTGGGGTACAGCGATGCTCTCAAGAGTATTAGAACTTATCAGCTCAAGGGAGAAGGAACGACTATTGACGGTGGTTCTTATCAGCTAGTAACCAGCAAGGAATTGCTAAAAGCCCAAAATCGTATTAAAGGACAATTAGGGCTGAAAAAATCAACTGCTGAAAATCTGAAAACAACGGCTAGTCTTTATGAGAATTTTTATGGAGGCGATACGAGTATTTATGACAGTAGCTCCAGTGCCTCAGATTACAGTAGCAGCGGTAATTATTCTGGCTCAAGTTCAGATTATGGTTCTAGTTCTTCTTATGGCTCCAATTCGAGTTCTGGTTCTTCCAGTGATTATTCTGGACAAAATAGTTATAATCAAGGAAATTACCAACAACCTGCTGCAGGAACGGGAATTGGTAATTAAAAATAAAAAATAAGGTGGAAGGGTATGGTTTTTCAGTTATACCCTTTCACCTTACTTCATAAAGTCGAGATTAAACGTTGCAAAAAAATGAGATTAGAATCTTACTTTAACCCCAATTTTTCTATAATAATGATATCTTTCCAAGTTTCTCTGAGGCTCTCCCTTTCAGCCTAGTCTTCTTAGTGATATTTAGCAACTATTTTTTGAATTTCGTCCATGTGAGATTGGCTTTCTTTTTGAAAGACACGGATTTTATAAGTTAAATCTTGATTGATAGCTTGTATCTTTTCTTTTTGCTGCTCTATTATCGCTAAATTTTCTTTAATGTTATTAAGATCGAATTTAGCTTTGTCATAATGTGTTTTGCTTTCCTTGAAAGAAGTCTTGATATCTTTGCGTTTGTAATACATCTGATAAAGACCGGCTCCAAGAAGGCTTGAAAGAATGAAAGTTTTAATTTTCATGCTTCAATCTCCTTTTGAATATCTTCGGCTAATTGTCCAAGACGGGTAAAGTCAGGTTCATGTTGGACAAAACGAATGTCAAATTCATCAGAATCAGCAAAGCGAGGAACCAAATGCACATGGGCATGAAAGACGGTTTGACCGGCGGTTTCTTCGTTATTATTAATGATATTGAGGCCATCAGCCTTGGTTGCCTTTTGCAAGGCGCGTGCGATTTTTGGAATGCGTGCAAAGAGATTGGCCGCTTGTGTTTGAGTCATCTCAAGGGCATTTCTAACATGCTCCTTGGGAATAACAAGAGTGTGCCCCTTGGTAGCTTGAGAAATATCAAGAAAGGCTAGAACATCCTCGTCCTCATAAACTTTTGATGAGGGAATGTCACCAGCTACAATTTTACAAAAAAGACAATCGTTCATAAAAAATCACCTACTTAGCTTGTTTTTGTTATAATATAGTATATCAAAGTTAGAAAGAAACGTCATGTTAAAAATAGAAAATTTGATCGGTGGTTACGTCAATATTCCTGTCTTGAAAAATATCAGTTTTGAGGTTGCTGATGGTGAGTTGGTCGGGCTCATAGGCCTCAATGGTGCAGGAAAATCAACAACTATCAATGAAATTATTGGACTTTTGCAGCCTTATGAAGGCAAAATCAGTATTGATGGACTGACGCTTGCAGATCAAGAAATGGCTTATCGAAAGAAAATTGGGTTTATTCCAGAAACACCTAGCCTTTACGAAGAATTAACCTTAAAAGAGCACTTGGAGATGATAGCCATGGCTTATGATATTAAAGTGGAAGCAGCTTTGGCGCGTGCGCAAAAACTGCTGGAACTTTTTAGATTAGAAGATAAACTGGATTGGTTTCCTATTCATTTTTCCAAAGGAATGAAACAAAAGGTCATGATTATCTGTGCTTTTATCATTGATCCGAGTCTTTTTATTGTTGATGAGCCTTTCTTGGGATTGGATCCTGTTGCCATTTCAGATTTGACTCAGCTTTTGGCAGCAGAAAAGGCTAAGGGAAAATCCATTTTGATGTCAACTCATGTTTTGGATTCTGCTGAAAAGATGTGTGATCGCTTTGTTATTTTACATCATGGACAAATCCGAGCTCAAGGAAGTCTCGCTGATTTACGAATGACTTTTGGAAATGCACAAGCCAGCCTTAACGATATCTATATGACTTTGACTAAAGAGGGTTGATTATGAAGGCAATTTTTACAAAAAGACGATTCCATTTTATCAATCAATGCAGTCGATACCTTCGCTATGTTTTTAATGATCATTTTGTTTTAGTATTGATTTTTTTACTAGGTTTTTTTATGGTACAGTATAGTCAACTGTTAAAACATTTTCCGGCTAATCATTGGCCCATCATGCTTGTTTTAGCGTTAGTTGTCTTGACCTTACTATTTTGGGGAAATATAGCGACTTATTTGGAACCAGCGGATCAGCAATTTCTTTTGGTCAGGGAAAAGGACATTGTTGCTTTAATCCAAAAGGCTAAAAGACGAGCTCTTTTCTTTTGGGGAACTTGGCAGACACTCTTGCTTCTTATTTTGGCACCTCTTTTTTTACGTTTGGGACTGGCACTTTTTTCTTTTCTTTTTTTGCTCCTTTTTTTGCTCTTTTTAAAGGGATTAATCATTGAAAAAAAAAGCAGAGCTTTTTTGAAGCAGAAAGGACTGAACTGGGATCATGCTCTTAATCAAGAGAAAAAACGGCAGCAGGCAATTTTAAAATTCTTTTCACTTTTTACCAATGTTAAGGGAATTTCAAACAGCGTTAAGCGACGGGCTTATTTGGATTTTGGGACAAAATTATTGCCGAAGGAGACTCATAAAGCGTGGACTAATCTTTATTTAAGAGCTTTTTTACGCAGTGGCGATTATTTAGGACTGACCTTTCGTTTAGGTTTTTTAAGTCTTTTAAGTCTTCTTTTTATTGATAATCCTTTAATGTCAGCAGGTTTAGCGCTCCTTTTTAATTACCTCTTGCTTTTTCAATTGTTGGCTCTTTATAAACATTATGATTATCAATATTTAACAGCCCTTTTTCCCATTTCAAAAGCGGAGAAGAAGGCTAATTTGAAACAGTTATTGCGTGTTATTCTATATTTTTTAACAGCTGTTGAATTTTGTTTTAGCTTTTCATGGCAAAAGACAATTATTTTACTTTTGGCAATGTTTTGTCTCAATGAAGTTTATCTGCCTTACAAAATAAAGAAGATGATTGACTAAGCTGTTTAAAACAAGTAAAATAAGACTAGTGATTTGAGATGAAAAGGAGGGAGAAAGTTTGGCACAATCAGATAAAGATTTAACCTTAACGCCTTTAAAGGGCAAAAGTGGTCAAGCTTATATCGGAACTTATCCAAATGGTGATAAGATTTTTGTTAAAATCAATACCACTCCCATCTTAGCTGCCTTAGCTAAGGAGCAGATTGCTCCTCAGCTTTTATGGGCAAAACGCTTAGGTAATGGCGATATGATGAGTGCTCAGGAATGGCTGGATGGCAGACTTTTAACCAGAGCCGATATGAATAGTAAGCAAATTATACAAGTTTTGCTGCAAATGCATAAGTCGAAACCCTTGGTTAATCAGTTACTTCAGTTAAATTATAAAGTTGAGACACCTTTGGATTTGCTTCTATCATGGGAACGCAGCGCGCCTTACCAAATTTCAGAAAATGCCTATTTGCAATCAGTTGTTGCTGAAATGAAGCGCAACTTACCTGATTTCAAAAAGGACTATGCAACTATTGTTCATGGAGATGTTAGACACAGCAATTGGGTGATTACAACCAGTGGTTTGGTTTATTTAGTAGATTGGGATTCTGTTCGAGTGACAGATCGCATGTATGATGTAGCTCATATTTTAAGCCATTATATTCCACATACGCGTTGGGCAGAATGGCTGAGCTATTATGGTTATAAGCAAAATACTAAGGTTTTTCAAAAGATAAAATGGTACGGGCAACTGTCTTATTTATCACAAATTTTAAAATATTATGAAAATCGAGACATGGAAAATGTCAATCAGGAAATCTATGAATTACGTAAATTTAGAGAATCCTTTTAGAAGGGGAGTATGAGAGTTAGAAGACGCAAAGGCGCCAAAGAGCATCTGGAAAACAATCCTCGATATGTTATTTTAAAACCAGAAGAAGTCAAGGGGCATTGGCAGGAAGTTTTTGGCAACGATCATCCCATTCATATTGAAGTTGGTAGTGGCAAGGGTCGTTTTATTACAGGAATGGCTGCAAAAAATCCTCAGATCAATTACATAGGGATTGATATTCAGGTTTCTGTTCTTAGCCATGCTTTGGATAAAGTTCTAGACAGTCAGCTTCCCAACGTCAAATTAATGTTGGCGGATGGTTCTAGTTTGATGCATTATTTTGCAGATGGAGAGATTGACCTTCTCTATTTAAATTTCAGTGATCCTTGGCCTAAAAAACGGCATGAAAAACGCCGCTTGACTTATAAAAGTTTTCTTGATACTTATAAGAAAATTTTGCCAGAAAAGGGTGAAATTCATTTTAAAACAGATAATCGTGAACTTTTTGAATACAGCTTGGCAAGTTTCTCACAATATGGTATGATTTTAGAGCAGGTCTGGTTAGACTTGCATGCTAGTGATTATGAAAATAACGTTATGACAGAATATGAAGAGAAATTTTCTCAAAAAGGTCAAGTTATCTATCGTGTTGAAGCACGATTTTAAGAGATCAAATGTTTCTTTGAGAAATATAGCTGTCTGTTCACAGTTATCAATATAACTGAGCACTTGTTCAGTTTATATGGAGAGGTCGCATAGTGGCTGAGTGCGCACGCTTGGAAAGCGTGTAGTCCTTAACGGGGCTCGGGGGTTCGAATCCCCTCCTCTCCTTTGATAATTAGCATAAATTAACGCTTAGCCTTGCTTTTTTCCTTATTTATGCTATAATAAGAAGAAATAATACAGAAAGGAGCGAAGTCACAACTTCGCTCCTTATGTGTGTAAGGAGGGAAATACTATCGCAACGCTTGTTGATATTGTAAGGCCAGTAGTCGCACCTGTCATTCCAAAACCTTTTGAATTGGTTGATATCGAGTATGAAAAATTAGGTGGAAACTATGTACTCAGTATTTTAGTTGATAAACCAGAAGGGATTACGGTTGAAGATACAGCTGATTTGACAGATATTATCAGTCCTTTGCTTGATACTATAAAGCCTGATCCATTTCCAGAACAATACATGTTGGAAATTTCAAGTCCTGGTCTAGAACGCCCCTTAAAAACTGCCCAGAGTTTAATGAATGCTGTTGGTCATTATATCAATGTCAGTCTTTATCAAGCTATTGATAAGGTCAAAGTTTTTGAAGGTGATTTGACTGCCTTTGATGGTGAAACACTAAAAATGACTTATTTAGATAAAACACAGCAGAAAACTGTTACTATCCCCTATAAGATGGTCGCCAAAGCCCGTCTTGCTGTAAAACTATAGAAAGGAAGATCTTTGCAAGACAAAGAGAAACAACTATGAGCCAAGAAATGCTAGAAGCCTTCCGTATTCTGGAAGAGGAAAAACACATTAACAAAGATGATATTATTGATGCGGTTAAAGAATCATTAAAGTCAGCTTATAAACGTCGCTATGGGCAGGCAGAAAGTGCTGAGATTGAATTTGACGAAAAGTCAGGAGACTTTAAAGTCTTCACTGTTCGTGAAGTTGTTGAAGAAGTTTTTGACAGCCGCCTTGAGATCAGCTTGAAGGACGCCCTTGCGATCAGTACAGCCTATGAACTTGGAGATAAAATTCGTTTTGAAGAGTCTCCCAAGGAATTTGGTCGCGTGGCTGCCCAGTCAGCTAAACAAACGATCATGGAAAAAATGCGCCGTCAAATGCGTGAAGTCACTTTTAATGAGTATAAAGAGCATGAAAGAGAAATCATGACAGGGACTGTTGAGCGTTTTGATAATCGCTTTATCTATGTTAATTTAGGAACGATAGAAGCGCAGCTGTCACGTCAAGATCAAGTTCCGGGTGAAACGTTTGCTTCTCATGATCGCATTGAAGTTTATGTTTATAAAGTAGAAAACAATCCTAAGGGCGTCAATGTCTTCGTTAGTCGCAGTCATCCTGAATTTATCAAGCGTATTATGGAACAGGAAATTCCTGAAGTTTTTGATGGCACTGTTGAAATTATGAGCGTGGCACGTGAAGCTGGTGATCGAACGAAGGTTGCAGTTCGCAGTCATAATCCTAATGTTGATGCTATTGGAACTATAGTTGGCCGCAAAGGTGCCAACATTAAGAAAGTGACCAGTAAATTCCATCCTAAACGTTTTGATCAAAAAACTGGACTTTGGGTTCCAATGGAAGAGAATGTTGATGTTATTGAGTGGGTTGATGATCCAGCAGAATTCATTTATAATGCTGTTGCTCCTGCTGAGGTTGATCAAGTTCTCTTTGATGAAGAAGATGACAAACATGCAACAGTTGTTGTACCAGACAATAAGCTGTCACTTGCTATTGGCCGTCGTGGTCAAAATGTCCGTTTAGCCGCTCATTTGACTGGCTATCGTATTGATATTAAGTCTGCTAGTGAATTTGAAGAAATGGAAGCCGAGTGGGCAGCACAAGATGAAACCCAAGAGGCTACTTATGAAGAGGCTCCTGCTGAGGAAGTTTCTGAACTCTCTCAAGAATTTGCAGCAGAAGATGCAAAATAGAAAGTCAGAGGTGTTTGATGGCAAAGACAAGAAAAATACCTTTAAGAAAGTCTCTTGTTTCAGGAGAGATTATTGATAAACGTGATTTGCTTCGGATTGTTAAAACCAAGGAAGGTGATGTTTTTATTGATCCTACTGGTAAGAAAAATGGGCGAGGGGCTTATATTAAACTTGCTAACGAAGAAGCTTTAGAAGCTAAAAAAAGAAAAGTCTTTAATCGCAGTTTTTCCATGGAAATTCCTGAAAGCTTTTATGATGAATTAATTGCTTTTGTTGATCATAAGGTTAAAAGAAGAGAGTTAGGTCTTGAATAATTCAAAAAAGTTATCAAACTTATTAGGTTTGGCCCAGAGAGCAGGACGTGTTATTTCAGGTGAAGAATTAGTTGTTAAAGCTATTCAAACTGGACAGGCACAGCTCATCTTTTTAGCCAAAGATGCTGGTTCTAATCTAACTAAAAAAGTAACGGATAAAAGTAACTATTATAATATAGAAGTCTCCACAGTGTTTTCAGCACTGGAATTAAGTATCGCTATTGGCAGAAACAGAAAAGTTCTTGCTATTGTGGATACTGGATTTTCAAAGAAAATGAGGACCTTTATGGAATAAAAAGAATAGGAGGACAAGATTTGTCGAAGAAAAGATTATACGAAATTGCCAAGGAAATTGGCAAAGAAAGTAAAGAAATTGTTGAAAAGGCAAAATCATTGGGCCTAGAAGTTAAAAGCCATGCTTCAAGTGTGGAAGAAAGTGATGCTAAATGTATAGTAGAAAGTTTTACTGTCTCTGTGGAACCCAAGGCTGTTACTCCAACTTCTAAAGTTGAGAAAGAAGCCAAAGCACAAGAAGGATCTGTTGCAGCGGAACCTAAAGCAGCTGCTACAAAACCTGCAGGGCGTCCAAGACCGCAAAATCGTAATTTTAAAGCAGAACGAGAAGCGCGTGCCAAAGCAGAGGCTGAACGTCGTCAAAATAATGGTGAACGTCGAAACCAAAATAAAGGACAGAACAATCGGCAAAAAGACAATCGAAATCATGGTTCCCAAGATCGTCGTAATGATAACCGCAATAATCGCAATCGTCAAAATGACAATCGTCGCGATAATCGTAATCATTTTCAAAATCGACAAGAAGCATCAAAATCCCAGCCGACAGGACCGCGTTTTGATTTCAAAGCACGTGCTGCAGCCTTAAAAGCAGAACAAAATGCGGAATATTCGCGTCAGAGTGAAACACGTTTTCATGAAGCTCAAGAAGCTAAACGTCAAGCCGCTCAAGCTAAAGAAAAAGCTAAGAAGCTAAATCAGAAAGAGCAGCCGACGGTTGAAGCTGCAGCAACTGCAGCGCCACAAGCTCAGCCTCAGACAGTTGAACAAGTGACACATCCAGCAGCTGTAGATACACGTCGCAAAAAACAGGCTCGCCCAGATAAATCACGTGATTTTTCACATGAGAATGAAGACGGACCAAAACAAAATAAACATAAGAAAAATCGGAATAAACAAAACCAAGTGAGAAATCAAAAAAATAGTAATTGGAATAAGAAAAATAAAAAATCTAAAAATAACCGTAATCATAATGCCAATCTGAAACCTGTGACTGAACGCAAATTCCATGAACTACCAAAGGAATTTGAGTATACAGAAGGTATGACGGTTGCTGAAATTGCAAAACGAATTAAGCGTGAGCCTGCCGAAATAGTAAAAAAACTCTTTATGATGGGAGTTATGGCAACTCAAAACCAATCTTTGGATGCTGATACGATTGAACTCCTAATGGTTGATTATGGCATTGAAGCACATCAAAAAGTGGAAGTTGATACAGCTGATATTGAACGTTTCTTCGTTGAAGATGATTATCTTAATCCGAAAAATATGATTGAACGTGCGCCCGTTGTAACGATTATGGGGCATGTCGACCATGGTAAGACAACATTGCTTGATACATTGCGTAATTCCCGTATAGCGACAGGTGAAGCTGGAGGAATTACCCAACATATTGGGGCCTATCAAATTGAAGAAGGTGGAAAGAAAATTACTTTCCTTGATACACCCGGACATGCAGCCTTCACAAGTATGCGGGCACGCGGCGCTTCGGTAACTGATATTACCATTCTTATTGTAGCTGCTGATGATGGTGTTATGCCACAAACGATTGAAGCTATTAACCACTCCAAGGCTGCTGATGTTCCAATTATTGTTGCTATTAATAAAATTGATAAGCCAGGCGCTAATCCAGAACGTGTCATCGGTGAGTTAGCTGAGTATGGCGTTATTTCAACTGCTTGGGGCGGCGATTCTGAATTTGTTGAAATTTCAGCTAAATTCGGTCAAAATATTGAAGAACTTTTAGAAACTGTTCTTCTAGTAGCAGAAATCCAAGAACTGAAAGCTGACCCAACTGTTCGTGCTATTGGTACAGTTATCGAAGCTCGCCTTGATAAAGGAAAAGGTGCAGTAGCGACGCTTTTAGTACAACAAGGAACGCTGCATGTTCAAGATCCAATCGTTGTTGGGAACACATTTGGACGTGTGCGTGCTATGACTAATGACCTTGGACGTCGTGTTAAGGTTGCTGCTCCATCAACGCCAGTCTCTATCACTGGTTTGAATGAAGCCCCAATGGCAGGTGACCATTTTGCCGTTTATGAGGATGAAAAGGCTGCGCGTGCTGCTGGGGAAGAAAGAGCTAAACGTGCTCTGCTGAAACAACGTCAATTGACTCATCGTGTCAGTCTTGACAATCTCTTTGATACGCTCAAAGCCGGTGAGGTTAAATCTGTTAATGTTATTATCAAAGCAGATGTTCAAGGTTCCGTTGAAGCTCTTGCAGCCTCTCTTTTGAAGATTGACGTTGAAGGTGTGAAAGTTAATGTGGTCCACTCAGCTGTTGGTGCCATCAATGAATCAGATATCACCTTGGCAGAAGCTTCTAATGCTGTTATCATTGGTTTCAATGTTCGCCCAACTCCACAGGCCCGTCAGCAAGCCAAAGCAGATGAAGTTGAAATTCGTTTGCATTCCATTATTTATAAGGTAATTGAAGAAGTAGAAGATGCCATGAAAGGTATGCTTGATCCAGAGTTTGAAGAAAAAATTATTGGTGAAGCGCTTATTCGTGAGACCTTCAAAGTTTCTAAAGTGGGAACTATTGGCGGCTTCATGGTAACAAATGGTAAAATTACGCGTGATTCAAGTGCTCGTGTTATTCGTGATGGTGTGGTTGTCTTTGACGGTAAGCTCGCTAGTTTGAAACATTATAAAGATGATGTTAAAGAGGTTGGTAATGGTCAAGAAGGCGGTCTCATGATTGAAAATTACAATGACATCAAAATTGATGATACTATTGAGGCTTACATTATGGAAGAAATTAAAAGATAATAATATTTAGTTACTCCTTTGTTAACACTTTTAGGCATACGCAAGTACAGCCGTTGTCGTGTTGCCTTAGATGAACGTCATATGATTTCTTTTGAAATTCAAAGATAAACAATAAAGCTAGGTCATCTGGCCTGGCTTTTTTCAGAAGATGAGCGAATGAAGTGAGCTTTTACAAGATATTTTTTGTCGTGGTGAAAAAAGAAAATTGTAAAATTAAAAGAAAGGAAAAGAGAATGTCTAATCATCGTATTGAACGTGTTGGTATGGAAATTAAGCGCGAAGTTAATGAGATTTTGCAAAAGAAGGTACGTGACCCACGTGTTCAAGGTGTCACTATTACTGATGTCCAAATGTCAGGTGATTTATCTCTGGCAAAGGTTTACTATACTATCATGAGTGACCTTGCTTCTGATAATCAGAAAGTTCAAATAGGTCTTGAAAAGGCTAAAGGGACCATTAAACGTGAACTTGGAAAAAATTTGACCATGTATAAAATTCCCGATTTAACTTTTATCAAAGATGAATCTATTGAGTATGGTAATAAGATTGACCAAATGCTGCGGGATTTAGAAAAAAGAAATTAAGTAAACAAAAAAGTTTCTTCTGTCTGCTTGTTAATTGCTGTAAAAGTACGAAAATAGGTGTCAAGCCTTCGTTAGGATTATAAGTCCAACGAAGGCTTTTTCCATCAACCAAAAAACGATTATTTTCGAAGTAGGCCTGTCTATACTCTTTAAAAATCGGAACAATAGGTTGTTGTGCTGACGATATCAGCTTATCTACTTCTATTTTCATCTCAGAAGGCCTCCCAAGCCTTTTGACTTTTTTGAGCTTGTCGTGCTCCAGTATGTTTGTAGTCAGTTGCGATGCGAGTAGGCGAAAACTATTTTTAATTTTTATTGACTATTATTACAGGCATTATAACGTCATTTTTAACCGTTTAGGACAAAATAGCTACCGTTTAGGATATTTTGCTCCATTTTGAAAAATAATTTGCTATATTAGAGATGTCGGTTGGTTAACCAGACAAAAAATTAAAAATGGAAAAGAGGTATTTATCATATGAATACACAAATATTTGAATATTTTGAAATTCTGGATAACGATAGGCTTTCTGCTGTTGAGGGTGGTGGTATGATTAGATGTGCACTTGGCACAGCTGGTTCTGCAGGTTTAGGATTTGTAGGGGGTATGGGAGCTGGTACAGTTACTCTCCCAGTCGTTGGTACAGTATCTGGAGCGGCTTTAGGAGGCTGGTCTGGAGCAGCTGTAGGTGCTGCTACTTTTTGTTGAACATGAAAAATAGAAGATCCTTATTGATCGGAAGCCTGCCTTTATTATTCTTGTTATTTATGGCAGTAAAAAATCTTTTTAAGGAGCTCTCGCCAATCATTTATAGCATTAATTTACTAGGTCTGTTAGGTTTGTTAGTCTTATGGTTTAAAATTAATAAGAATCACAAGAGCTAATAAGGACTGTATCATTTTGAAAAATTATTATTGAAGAACTGTTCATTGTTTGAGTGAAGAGGCAGAAACTAAGGTTTCTCGCCTCTTTTTTTGCTCTTTTAAAAAGCTGATAAGTAGGGTCATATTTTGTCAAAAAATTAAAAATCAGTTTTTGTTGACAAATGTAGACAAAGAGGTTATAATATATCTACAAATGTAGATGAAAGGGGCTCAAATGACATCTATTTCAAATGCGGAATGGGAAGTAATGCGTGTTGTCTGGGCTAAGCAGATGACTAGCAGCAGTGAAATTATTGCTATCTTAAGTCGGACTTATTGCTGGTCCGCTTCAACAATTAAAACGTTGATCACGCGTTTATCAGAAAAAGGCTATTTGACCAGTCAGCGTCAAGGAAGAAAATACATCTATTCTAGTTTGATTTCAGAAGAGGAGGCATTAGAGCAGCAAGTGTCGGAAGTTTTCTCGCGCATTTGTGTCACGAAGCATCAAGCTTTGATTAGGCACTTAATTGAGGAAACGCCTATGACTTTGTCTGATATTGAAAAATTGGAAGCTCTGCTATTGTCCAAAAAAGTAAATGCTGTGCCTGAAGTTAAGTGTAATTGTATTGTCGGGCAATGTTCTTGCCATGAACATTTGGAGGTGACATCAAAATGAGTGAAGAAGTATTTTTGATAGATGGCATGACCTGTGCCTCTTGTGCCATCAATGTTGAAAATGCCGTTAAAAAACTAGACGGTATTGAAAGCGCAGTAGTCAATTTGACAACTGAAAAAATAACGATAGATTACGATGCCGCTAAGGTTAGTGAAGCAGATGTTACTAAGGCAGTTGCTGGTGCAGGCTATGGCGCTAAAGTTTATGACCCAACGACGGCTGAAAGTCAGGAGGATCGTGAAGAACATAAGTTAGCAGGTATTAAAAAACGTCTTTTGTGGACTTCTATTTTTACCATTCCCCTCTTTTATATTGCTATGGGAAGTATGGTTGGCTTGCCCTTACCTAACTTTTTAGCACCAAGCAGCGCTCCGCTCACTTATGCGATGGTTTTGCTTCTTTTGACAATTCCGGTTATCGTGTTAAGTTGGAGCTTCTATGACAATGGTTTTAGATCGCTTTTTAAAGGTCATCCTAATATGGACTCATTAGTGTCCTTAGCAACAACAGCGGCGTTTCTTTACAGTCTTTATGGAACTTACCATGTTTACTTGGGACATACACATCATGCTCACCATCTCTATTATGAATCGGTAGCTGTTATTTTAACTCTCATTACTTTAGGGAAATACTTTGAAACCCTATCGAAAGGTCGAACCTCAGATGCGATAAAAAAATTAATGCATTTGTCTGCTAAAGAGGCTACTCTGATACGTGATGGCGAGGAGATTAAGGTTCCTATTGAGCAAGTGCAAATCGGAGATCAAATTTTAGTCAAACCCGGTGAAAAAATACCTGTGGATGGTCGAGTCCTGTCAGGGCATTCTGCTATTGATGAATCCATGTTAACAGGGGAATCTATTCCTATTGAAAAAATGGTGGATAGCCCTGTTTATGCCGGGTCAATCAATGGTCAGGGAAGTCTGACTTTTGAGGCTGAAAAAGTTGGCAATGAAACCTTGCTTTCACAAATTATTAAATTGGTTGAGAACGCTCAGCAAACTAAGGCACCCATTGCCAAGATTGCTGATAAGGTATCTGCTGTCTTTGTACCTGTTATTATAACGATTGCTATTTTGACTGGTCTCTTCTGGTATTTTGTCATGGGACAAGACTTTACCTTTTCAATGACAATCAGTGTCGCTGTTCTTGTCATTGCCTGCCCTTGTGCTTTGGGTCTTGCAACGCCAACGGCTATTATGGTTGGTACAGGTCGTGCTGCTGAAAATGGAATCCTTTATAAACGTGGTGATGTCTTGGAATTGGCGCATCAGATTAATACAATTGTTTTCGATAAAACAGGCACTATTACTCAAGGTAAACCAGAAGTTGTTCATCAATTTTCTTATCATGATCGAACTGATTTAGTGCAAGTGACAGCTTCCTTAGAAGCATTATCTGAACATCCCCTTAGTCAGGCCATTGTTGATTATGCTAAAAAAGAAGGGACTCGTTTACTTGCAGTGGAAGACTTTACTTCTCTAACAGGGCTAGGACTGAAAGGTTGTGTTGCTGATGAAACTTGGCTTGTTGGTAATGAAAAATTGATGCGTCAAGAAAATATCTCTCTAGAACAGGCTCAAGCAGATTTTAAGGCAGCAACAGCTCAGGGACAAACACCCATTTTTGTTGCCAGTGATGGTCAATTGTTAGGACTGATTACGATTGCGGATAAGGTAAAGAATGACAGTGCAGCAACAGTTAAAGCTTTACAGAATATGGGGGTTGAAGTGGCCATGCTGACGGGTGATAATGAAGAAACTGCGCAGGCTATTGCCAAAGAAGTGGGGATTACTTTTGTTATCAGTCAAGTTTTGCCGCAGGAAAAAACACAGGCCATTCTTGATTTGCAGGCGGAAGGCAAGAAAGTTGCCATGGTTGGGGACGGTATTAATGACGCTCCGGCACTTGCGACAGCAGATATTGGCATTTCCATGGGCTCTGGAACAGATATTGCCATGGAGTCCGCGGATATTGTCTTGATGAAACCTGCAATGCTTGATATTATTAAGGCACTGAAAATTAGTCGTGCTACTATTATTAATATTAAAGAAAATCTTTTCTGGGCATTTATTTATAATGTTCTGTCAGTTCCTATTGCTATGGGAGTACTTTATCTCTTTGGCGGACCTTTGCTGGATCCAATGATTGCTGGTCTAGCCATGAGCTTTAGCTCTGTTTCTGTTGTTCTAAATGCCCTGCGTCTTAAAGTTGTAAAATTATAAAGGAGAATTATCATGGAAAAAACATATCATATTGATGGCTTAAAATGCCAAGGCTGCGCTGACAATGTCACCAAACGCTTTTCAGAATTAAAGAAAGTCAATGATGTCAAAGTTGACCTTGATAAAAAAGAAGTCAGGATTACAGGAAATCCAAGCAAGTGGTCTCTTAAACGAGCACTGAAAGGAACCAATTATGAATTGGGAGCAGAAATTTAAGTAGGCTCCATATACTTTAAAAACTGTAAAGACACAGTTATTTCATTGCATCTTATCAGATGGTCACAAAGAGGGAAAAGACTGGAAAACCAGTTTTTTTCTGCTGTAAAATGAATTTATAGCATTGTCATAGTTATCTGTTTCAATTATTGTAGAATATACAGAATTATAATAACTTGCTGTGCCAGTTTCCTTGATTTGTGATACACTAGATAGTGGAATGTTTTAGAAAAGGTTATATGATTATGGTTAAACTGATTGCTATTGATATGGATGGCACGCTTTTGAATAGTCAAAAAGAAATCCCGCAAGAAAATATTGCTGTTATTCAAGAAGCAGCTCGTTCGGGCTATAAAATTGTTCTTTGCACAGGCCGTATGCAGACTGGTGTTGAGCCCTACTTTGAACAATTAGGTTTGGCTGCTGAACAAGAATATGCGATTCTAAATAATGGCTGCTCTCTTCACACCATTAATAGAGATTGGCAGTTACTGACTTATCATGATTTAAACTTTAATGGAGTATCTTATTTGTATGATTTGCTTGAGGGTTATCCTGAAATCGATTTAACATTGACTGCTGATAGGGATTATCTGGTTTTGGCTGATCAAGTATCAGAATTAGTAGCTTATGATGCGAGTCTGGTATTTACGCAAGCACAGACTGTGGGCTTAAATGATGTAAAGCATGCTGATAAACCAGTTTTTCAGGCTATGTATTTAGGAGAGAGCGATCGCTTAGATGCTTTCCAGCAAAAATTTGAGTGCAAATTAGCAGAAAAATTTACTACTGTAAGAAGTCAGCCTTACATTTTTGAAGTGATGCCTCAAAGCATTACAAAAGCTACTGGTTTGAAAGAATTAGCTCAGAAATTAAGAATTTCAAGGACTGATATTATGGCAATAGGAGATGCACTTAATGATCTTGAAATGCTCAAAGCAGCAGGTTTCAGTGTGGCTATGGGAAATGCTAGTCCAGAAGTTAAGGCTGCAGCAGATTTTGTGACTGATTCTAATGATGATGCTGGTGTTGCTCAAGCTATTGCCAAGTATGTCTTAAATAAGTGATAAATCATGAAAAAGGAACTGGGAAATCGTTTTCATCTGCTTAACACTAGAAAATAGAAAGTTCAGGATCAATTAAATAAGAATAGGAAGCAGGACAAAGCCAATTCACAAGGAATGTCCTGCTTTTTTTTGATGCCTATAGAGAGCCAGCAGTGTTGAGAGAATGATCAAAATATCCATGCAAACAGCAGGGTAGGCGTTGATAGTGAGGTCATAAATGAACCAGAGAGACATGTTTTCAATAATCAACCAGCGCAAAAATTGCATTTTGGATGTTAAAAAGGTTGTCAAAGTGTAAGAGACAGAAGAAATAATGGGCAAGTAACCGACTAAGCCCAAGTTATTCACATAAGTACCTAAAGCAATTTGAATGAGGACTAAACAGATGGTAATAACTTTTGTATTCTTTTTCTTAAGAATAAGTGCATTTCTGACGATGGAAACACTAATGGTTAGGGCGCCTGTATAGCCACCCAGTAAAAGATTAGCAATAATCGTAAAAATATAGTCGCTGATTTGCCAAAGTAGCATGTGCTGTTTCTCTTTGGTAAAAGAAGAATAAGCGAGGCAAAAAGCACCGAGGGCTGAAAAAAGCATTGCGATTGGAAGAATCATTAAAGTTACCATTTTTGATTGTCAAAAATTAATACTCTTCAAAAATCAAAATGATAGGTTGTTAACTTCGTTTTGCTGTACGTTAGTATGGCCTGCAACTCGTCGCCTAGTCTAATTTTAATTTTTTGAGTATTAAATAATAATCCTATTATAATAGAAAGCAGAGGAAAAACCAAGCTTAGCAAGATTTGCCAAAAAGAATCAAAGCAGAAAGTATTTCGTTTTCCTAATAGGACATCTTATCTAGTTATTTTAACCTCTTATCCAAAAAGCCGAGATTTTTATTTTTGCTTTTGATAGACTATGGTCAGAATATTTAAGAAAGGATATTTATGATGATACTTAAAACACAAGATCTTACTAAAACTTATGGTCAACATATTGCTGTCAACCATGTTAACTTAGAAATTGAAAAAGGAAGTTTTACGGCTATCCTTGGTCCTAACGGTGCTGGTAAATCTTCTACCATTCAAATGCTGATTGGGCTATCACAGCCAGATTCAGGGAGTGTTCATTATGCTCAAGAAATTAAAATCGGTGTTGTTTTCCAAAACAGTGTCTTAGATGAAATGTTAACGGTTAAGGAAAATTTACAAATTCGTGCTTGTCAGTATAAGCAAGTTGCTTCTGGGAAAGTCGAAGAGTTGATTGACCAATTAGGTTTGACCAATTTTAGCCATCAACAATATGGAAGCCTATCAGGAGGGCAAAAACGGCGTGTTGATATCGCGCGTGCTCTGCTAAACAATCCAGACATTCTCTTTTTGGATGAGCCGACAACAGGTCTTGATATTCAAACGAGAGAAGCTATCTGGGACTTGCTGAATTTGCTTCAGGAAAAGCAAAAAATGACGGTTGTTCTGACAACACATTATTTGGATGAAGCAGACAGTGCTGATCAGGTTTATATTGTTGATCATGGTCAAATTATTGCCCAAGGAACAGCCAATCAAATTAAGGGAAAATATGCTAAAAACATTCTCAAACTACAAACAGGAAATATTGATTCCTTACTTGATTATCTGAGAGATGATTCCTTGATTGAAAAGGTCAATGAAGGAGAAATCATTTTAAAACCTGAAACAGCTCAATCGGCTTTAGATATTATTAATGATTGTCGTGATTTGATTGATAATTTTGAATTTCGCTCTGGCACAATGGATGATGCTTTTATAGCCTTAACTGGACGGGAGGTACGTTAAATGTTGGCTTTGGTTAAACGTAATTGTTTGCTCTATTTCCGCAATCGCAGCGGTGTGGTTTTCTCACTGCTGGGTGCTCTGATTTCTTTTATTCTTTATTTGGTATTTCTAAAGGATAATATTGAATCTTCTTGGTCTCAAATTGACAATACCAATCAACTCTTAGATACATGGCTTATTGGTGGAACTTTGGCTATTACGGGGATTACAACAACCTTATCTAACCTTTCACAATGGACAAAAGACAAAGAAAGTCATGTCCGTCAAGATCTTTTGATTACAGATTTAGGTTATTGGCCTCTTTCTTTAAGTTATATTATCAGCGCTGCTCTTGTTGGTTTTATCATGCAAGCTATTATGCTAACGATTATGGGAACGTATTTCTATTTTACTGATAAGGTAACACTTTCTTGGACTGTTCTTTTGCAGCTTATCTTTATCATGATTTTAAATACACTGATTTCAACCATCATTAATGCTCTGATCGTGAATCGCATTCAATCGGTTGATAATCTTGGGAAACTAGCTACTATTTTTGGAGCTGCCTCGGGATTTCTTGTAGGTACCTATGTTCCAATCGGTGCCCTGCCAGATTCAGCGCAAACCATCATGAAGCTGACTCCGGGTGCTTATATCGCTTCTTTATTTAGACAAACCTTAATGTCAGATACTCTTAAAGACAATTTTAGTCAAGCAAATGCTAGAGAGCATTTTGAAAAAATGATGGGGATTCGCTTGAATTGGCAAAATTTATTGACAAATACTGATACTTACTATATAGTGATAGGTATCTTAGTGGCTGGTGCTCTCATCTTTTGTTTACAAAATGCTTTGCGAAAATACCAAGCCCTCATTTAGAGAGGAAAAATAGGTGGTAGAAAGTCAATTCGAACAGGATTCACAAATTTCGACTGACAGCCCTCTTGTCTTAGTCAAGGCGGCGGAAAAGACAAGTGCTATTCAACAGTTGTTGGATTATATCAGCAACTATCAGATGATATCTAGTAATTCTATTCCTATCAAAAGTATGGATAAAATTATGATGTTGAAGCTAGATGACATTATTTTAGTTGATGTAAATCAGACGACACTTAAAATTTATACTTTAACGGGTGTATTTACCACGACTGAGACCTTGGTTCATTTTGCCAATCGTCTGAATAAATCTAACTTTATTCAAATTTCCAAACATGCCCTGATTAATCTTGACCATCTGGAATCTCTGTCAGACAGTTTTTCGGGGAACATGATGGCAAAGTTAAGCAGTAATATCAAATCAAGCGTCAGTCGCAAGTATGTTAAAGGTTTAATGACTCAGCTGGGCATTTAGAAAGGAAAGAAAGATGAAAACAATTGTTAGCAATATACTTTCAGGAATCCGTACAGGCAGCTTAGTCTACTTGCTTGTTCTGCTCTTTAATGTTCAAAAGTCACCCGTTTCTAAAAGTAATATTGTCAGTATTTTTATCATGAGTGCTTGTATTAGTGTTATTAGTCTAATTTTCGAAAGTGAACGCTTCTCCATTTTAAAGCTTCTAATCATTCATTTTTGGGTGACTCTTGGTCTGGTGTCTGCTATGATGATTTATAATGGCTGGGCAGATATTTTGGCTTTGCCGCGTTTCTGGATTGACTTTATTCTTATTTATATTATTATTTGGGGAGGTGTTCGTTTGGATATTTACTTGAAAACACAAAAGATTAATCAGGTCTTATCTGAGCGCCATAAAAAACAAGAGTAATTTCTCTTGTTTTTTTATTGTTGATTATGAGAAGCTAGATAGCATAAAAAGGAATTGAAGGCTTTAAAACGAAATTTTTAACCTTATTTAATCATGAGGAAGATTATATTGGTTGGCAGCTTTAATGGGACAGCACATTTTATTATTTTAAATTATTGCTGGAAGGCTATATTATACAGGTATGAATATGCCTATGACAATCGGCTTCCTCGATGGTTTTTGAAGAGAACAGGAAAGAGAACAGGAATTAATTTGCTTGGTATGAAGCTTTGCTGATGGCCTAAAGAAGAAGGTTGGTATATACCATTTACAACTGTTATTAATAAGAGTATAATGAAAGTAACAATATGGAGGTGTAAAGTGACGACATACATTAAAGCAAATAAGTTTTATTATCCATATGAAACAAAATTGGGTGGTTATTTAGAACTAGTTGATGATTCTTTTGGAAAATGGCTGAGCACTGTTCCAGAAGGTGCTCAAGTGCTTGATTATTCAGAATATGAAATTGCGCCTGGACTTGTTGACACACATATCCATGGCTTTGCAGGAGCCGATGTAATGGATAATAAAGAAGAATCCTTAGCAACAATGAGTCGAGAATTGCTCTCGGCTGGTGTGACTAGTTTTTTACCAACAGGGCTAACAGCTTCCTTTGAAACTTTAAATAAAGTCTGTCAAACGACAGCCAAATTTGCAGGTAAGGAAACGGGTGCTCGCATTCAAGGTCTGTTCTTTGAAGGTCCTTATTTCACTGAAAAGTATAAAGGTGCGCAAAATCCTTCTTATATGCGAAATCCCTCAACTAGTGAATTGGATCAGTGGTTAGCAAGTTCCAAGGGACTCTTAAAGAAGATTGCCCTTGCACCTGAGCGTGAAGGAACAGCTGAATTTATCTCTTATGCATGCAAGCGAGGGGTTGTTGTGGCTTTAGGACATTCTGATGCAACCTATCAAGAAGCTGTTGAGGCAGTTGAAGCTGGTGCCTCTGTTTGGGTGCATGCTTATAATGGTATGCGGGGGCTCAATCATCGTGAACCGGGTATGGTCGGAGCTGTTTATGACATTCCTAATACTTATGCCGAATTGATTTGTGATGGTTACCATGTGCATACTTGTGCTTGTGACATTCTTCTGCATCAAAAGCGACCTGATCATGTGGTTTTGATTACGGATTGTATGTCAGCTGGCGGTCAGCCTGATGGAGATTACATGTTGGGAGAATACCCTGTTACTGTTGAAAATGGCACTGCTCGATTGAAATCAAATGGTGCCTTGGCGGGTTCTATTTTGCAATTGAAAGATGGTGTCAAAAATATTGTTGATTGGGGCCTTGTCTCTAAAGCCAATGCCATTATGATGGCAAGTCTTATTCCAGCTATATCTGTTGGTATAGATGATGTTTGCGGTCAAATAAAAGAAGGACACCTAGCAGATTTTATCGTGTTGGATAAAGAGATGAACTTACGCGCAACTTATTTAGCAGGTAAAAAAGTTTATGAATGTCAATAAAGGCAAGTAAAGAAAGATGATTATAAAAAGAAAAAGGCGTGGAAGTCGTTTTGTGAACGATATTCCAGCCTTTTTTAATAGTTGATAAAAAATTAGGACAAAAACGGCTTGTCATTTAGACTTATTTTTAAACTAAGCATTGACTTTGGTCTTTTGCATTTTCTTAGCAGTTGTCATCATAAGACGAATACGGTTGAGCTGATTGACTTCTGAAGAACCTGGGTCGTAGTCAATAGGAGCGATATTAGCCCCTTTATACTGCCTGCGAAGTTCTTTTACCATTCCCTTACCAACGATATGGTTGGGCAGACAGCCAAATGGCTGCAGACAGACGATGTTTTTAACATCATTATTAAGTAGTTCAATCATTTCACCAGTCAGGAACCAACCCTCACCTGTATGATTACCAATAGAGATAATCTTGGAAGCACTATCAGCAATGTTATAAATAGACTCAATGCCTTCAAAACGTTCCGATTTTTCAAGTGCTTTATTCATTGGCTTTTCAAGGAGGTTAATAGCATCAATACCTAGTTTAGCCAAGCGTTTTGTTTTTTGACTCATATTGAGTTCATCAGCTTTCCAGATTTGATTAAACAGTGAATAATTCATAAAACCAATCAAATCTGGAACAACAGCTTCACCCCCCTCTCTTTCAATAATACCAACGATGTCATTGTTGGCTGTTGGAGCATATTTAACCAAAATTTCTCCGACAACACCAACGCGTGGTTTTTGTCCAAAATTAACTGTTTCCAGCTTGTCAAACTCACGAATAATACGTTTCATATTACGATTGAATTCAAAGTAAGAACCTGATTTGACATTTTTACGAGCAATTTCTAACCATTTGTCATAAAGAGTATTAGCTGAGCCTTTAACAGACTCGTAAGGACGCACGCGGTAGAGTAAGCGTTCGAAAAGATCGCCGTAGAGCACACTGATAAGCAGACGTTTGACAAAAGAATAGTTAAGTTTCCATCCCGGTGTTTCTTCAGTTCCTTGATTTCCCATAGAAATAGAGACAACAGGAATTTGTGGAAAACCAGCGTCCTTAAGAGCTTTGCGTAAAAGCGGAATATAATTGGTTGCTCGACAACCGCCGCCAGTTTGCGTCATCATGACACTGGTATTGTTGAGATCATATTGACCGCTTTGTAGGGCTTCAACTAATTGACCAATAGTAATAATAGCAGGATAGCAGGCATCATTGTGGACAAATTTTAATCCTACGTCAACTGCCTTGCGATCCATGGCTGGCAATATGACAACATTGTAACCTGATTGCTTAAAGGCTTCTTCAATGAGACCATTTTGATGAATAGGCGATAGCATTGGCATGAGCAGGGTATGGGTCTTTTTCATGTCCTTGGTGAAGATAGGCCTTTGTTTGCTTTCTTCATTTTCTAGCTCCTGTGGAAATTGTGGTGTTTGGTTGAAAATGTGATCAAGCTTAGCCTTTTTGACTTTTTGGTCACGTTCTTTCACGGCTGCCTTAAGCGAACGCAGACGGATACGAATAGCTCCCGTATTGCTGCCTTCGTCAATCTTAAGAACGGTGTAGAGTTTGTTATGACCGCGCATGATTTCTTCAACTTGATCTGTTGTGACAGCATCAAGACCACAACCAAAACTATTAAGCTGAACCAGTTCCAAATTAGGATTTTTAGAAACGACCTTGGCAGCGGCGTAAAGTCGAGAATGGTAGACCCATTGATTGACAACACGCAAACCATCAACCTCTTCAAGACCCGATATCATATCTTCAGTCAGCACATGGAAACCTTCCTGAGTAATGATATTAGCGATACCATGATTGATTTCTGGATCAAGATGATAAGGACGACCTGACAATACAATAGCTTTTTCATTGTTCATTGCCAAGTGTGTTAAGAGTTCATCTGCTTTGGTTTGTAAGTCAGTTTTGAAATCCGTTAAAGCTTGAAAGCCATGTTCAACGGCTTTGTGAATCTGCTCGTTCGTTATATCATCATAATCTGCAAAAGCTTTGGCAAGTGCTTGGACAACACTTGCTGGATCAGCTAAATTAACAAAGGGATGGAAATATTTGACCTCTTTATTACGAATGGGGTCCATATTTTTTTCAATCAGTTCTGGATAACCTTGGACAATAGGGCAGTTGTAATGATTAGGTGCTTGTTTATTTTCGACTTGTTCGTAAATGACACTTGGATAGAAAATGGCTTCTACTTTTTTATCAATAAGAGCTTGAATATGACCGTGTACCATTTTAGCAGGGTAACAAACGGTATCACTTGGAATGGTTTCGATTCCCTTTTGATAAAGTTTTTTATCAGATTTTGGTGAAATTTGAACACGAAATCCTAGGTCGGTCAAGATAGTATGCCATAGAGGATAATTTTCATATAGATTGAGAACGCGAGGAATTCCCATCACACCATGCTTAGCATCGCGTTTAGATAAGGCCTTGAATTTAAAAAGCTTCTTGTATTTATAATCAACCAAATTTTCTTTTTGCTTGCTGCGGTCAAATTTAATTTTGGTAACTTTTTCGGCACCGCGTTCACAGCGATTACCCGTCACAAATTTAGAGCCATCGTTAAAGATAGTAACGGTCAAGGAACAATTATTTTCACAAAGACCACATCGAGTGAATTCTTTTTCTGCCTTGAATGCTGTTAATTCTTCTAATTGCATGAGTTTGGATGGCTGAGCATGGTCTTCATACTTTTCTTGGGCAATAAGGGCACAGCCGTAGGCTCCCATAAGTCCAGCAATATTGGGACGAACGACTTCACGACCTGAGACCAATTCAAAGGCTCGAAGAACAGCTTCATTGTAAAAAGTACCGCCTTGAACGACAATCTTTTGTCCCAAATCTTCTGGCCGTTTGACCTTGATAACCTTGTAAAGGGCGTTTTTGATAACAGAATAAGAAAGTCCTGCTGAGATGTCAGCGACAGTGGCTCCTTCTTTTTGTACCTGTTTGACCTTGGAATTCATGAAGACAGTGCATTTTGACCCCAAATACACAGGATGTTTAGCCAAAAGGGCTGCTTTAGCAAAATCTTTGACATCGTATTTGAGAGATTTGGCAAAGGTTTCAATGAAAGAACCGCAGCCAGACGAGCAGGCCTCGTTGAGCTGGATGCTAGAGAGCGCCCCATCTTGAACAGACATGGCTTTCATATCCTGACCACCAATATCTAAAATGAAATCAACACCAGGATTAAAGTAATTGGCAGCTTTGAAGTGAGCAACGGTCTCAACTTCGCCATTATCAACTCGCAGAGCAGCCTTGATAAGGTGTTCTCCGTAACCAGTAACACAAGAATTGGCTATAAAAGCAGTACTTGGTAATTCTTGGTATACTTGCTTGAGGATGACAATGATATTTTCTAAAGGTTGCCCTAAATTGTTGCCGTAATGCTCGAATAAAATATTACCATTAGGATCAGTCAAAATAACTTTTGAAGTGGTAGAACCAGCATCAATTCCTAAGAAGACTGGACCAGAAGCGGTAGAGATGTCCTTACGCTGAGCACTAGCTTCATTGTGGCGTTGACGCCAAGTATCTAACTCATCTTGGTCTTTAAAGAGAACATCTAAAGTGCTTTTAGGTACAAGAGAATCAGAACTATTATTGTTAAGGTTATCAATAATTTGTGATAATTTTAATTGGCTTTGATTTTCATCAAGGGCTGCTCCCATAGCAACAAATAGTTGAGGATTTTTTGGGAAAATAACATTCTCAGACTTGATATCCAGAGTTTCAATGAAGCGTTGGCGCAATTCACTCATGAAAAAGAGCGGTCCGCCTAAAAAGGCAATATTACCTGTAATCTTACGACCAGAAGCTAGTCCAGCAATAGTTTGATTGACGACCGCCTGAAAGATGGAAGCCGCAATGTCTTCCTTACGGGCTCCTTCATTAATCAGCGGTTGGACATCTGTTTTAGCAAAAACACCACAACGGCTGGCAATCGGATAGATGGTTTCATACTCTTTAGCCAATTCATTAACACCGTTAGCATCTGTTTTTAGCAATTCTGCCATTTGGTCAATGAAAGCTCCTGTACCACCAGCACAAGTTCCGTTCATGCGTTGTTCGAGGGCATCCCCAAAGAAGGTCATTTTGGCATCTTCACCGCCCAATTCAATAACCACATCTGTTTGTGGAATGAATTTTTCCACGGTGGTAGTTGCTGCGATAACTTCTTGGACAAAAGGAATTTCAGCCGCATCAGACAGTCCCATACCTCCAGAGCCAGTGATGGCAATGGAGACCTCCTGATTACCGATTTTAGATATGGCTTCTTGAATTATCTTGATAGTTGCCGCTTTTACGTCTGAAAAATGGCGTTCATAACGTGAAAAAATTAAATGATAATCTTGGTCAAAGACAACGACCTTAACTGTTGTTGAACCAACATCAATACCAGCTTTATACATATAAAAATACCTAATTTGACTGTAAATCGTAGAATTTTAAACTGATTTGTAAAGAAAGGAGCTTCTTAATTCTAATTCAGCCTGCAATTTTCCCTTCTAGTCACATTTTTATCAACGGAATAACAGTGACAATACAACAGATTGTTGCCTATCAAACAGTCCGTTTGTTATAATGCTATTATAAATCTCTAAATATCAAATTCAATCGTTAATTTTTATGATTGTGTTGTTTAGGCAACGGCAATTGACGTTTTGTTGTTTATCTAAGGAGGATAATGTCATGAAATTTACTGATATTCGTTATTTGCGGACGGAAAAATTAATTTTTGATGCCTTTGTTAAATTACTGAGTGACAAACCTTATGAAAAAATTACTATTCAAGATATTGCTGATGAGGCTATGATTAATCGGGCAACCTTTTATTCTCATTATGCCGATAAGGATACCTTACAGCAAGGCATTCAAAAACAAATGATTGAGCAGCTGTCCGATATGATTGATGCAGCGCAAGTTACTACTGATGATACGGTCAAGGTCAAAAAAGCAGAGAGTCTGTTAAGTCATTATTATCACAGTTTAGAAAAAAATCCCTCTATTGCTAAAATTGTTTTAAAAAATATTTCTCAAGAAATTCTTCAAAACGATTTCAGTCAATTATTGCATCAAAAATATAATCATCTCTTAACAAAACTTAATGTCACAGAATCTGGAGAACCCGTACCAACAGATTTTATTGTTGCTTATTTGACCAGCATTTTTGTTGGGACTTTGATGTGGTGGATCCAGTCTGATTTCGATATGCCTGCAAAAGAATTGGCTCGTTTGGTCATTAAACTCATTAGCAATGGTCACTTGACTGTTATGGGAGTTAATATTAATCGTGAGGATTGATATTGGACAAAGCAAAAATCTTATTAGACATGGCTGTCTATCTCATTCTTTTCTCTTGACAAATATTGTAAGTAGACTTATAATATAAGTGTTTATTAAATATGGAGGTGTTTTTTATGTTATGAAATTTTCTTTTGAATTGGCGGTTAATGCTAAAAAAGAGGACGCTTGGACCTACTATTCTCAAGTTAATCAGTGGTTTGTCTGGGAGGGTGATTTGGAACAAATTAGTTTGGAGGGTGAATTCACTACAGGGCAAAAGGGGAAAATGAAGATGGAGGATATGCCTAAACTTGCCTTCACTTTAGTTGAGGTGCGTGAGAATCAGTGTTTTTCTGATTTAACAGCAACGCCTTTTGGCAATGTCCTCTTTGAACATGAGATACTTGAAAATCCTGACGGTACCATTAGTCTAAGGCATTCAGTTTCTTTGACAGACAGCGATACGACAGAGGAGGCTTTAGCCTTTTTGAAACAGATTTTTGCCGATGTGCCCGAAAGTGTCGGAAAGCTGAAACAAATCTTGGAGACAGTATGACAAAAACTTTTCATTCCCAGTATGCTGACAACCATCAGGAATCGACAGGTCTCTTATTCGCACGAGTTTACAATGCTTGGCATGGCCGAGTAAAAACAGCTCTGCAAAAAGTGGGGCTGACTCATCCGCAATTTATTATTTTGACCAGTTTGGGAGCCTTAGAGCTGCAACAGGACCTGATTACTCAGGTCAATCTAGCTGCTTTTTCGGATATGGATGTGATGACGGTTTCTCAGATTCTTAAGCTCCTGTTGAAAAAAGGCTTAGTTGAGCGGCGGGAACATCCGCAGGACAGTCGAGCCAAAGTTGTTTTCCTAACTGATGCAGGCAGAGAGCGCATGAATCAGGCTCTGCCTCTCATTGAGGCAATTGACCAAACCTACTTTGGTCAGCTGGAAGAACAGCTGTCGGCTTTCAATCGGCTTCTAATAAAACTGGAGGAAAATCATGGTTAAGTTCTGGGTTGGTGTTGTTTCAGAAAATCATGTTAAACGCGGTGTTGACGGCGGTTTTTGCCAGGTCTGTCATGGTAAAGGCGGTCCTTTAAGACGCATGAAAAAGGGCGATTACCTGCTCTATTACAGTCCTAAAATCGCTCTTGATTCTAATCAAAAGCTGCAGGCTTTCACAGCCGCGGGTAAGATGAAGGATGATAGGGTTTATCAATTTGAAATGGCACCGAACTTTATCCCTTTCAGGCGGGATGTTGAGTATTACAGGTCTGTCCAGCCTTGCCCGATTGAAACCGCCAGACAGCATCCAGACTGGAAAACCTATGCCAGCCAGCTACGCTACGGGCATTTTGAAGTCAGCCGAGATTTCTTTATGTATATTTTTAATGCCATGAAGTTGGAGTAAGTCTGGACAAGCTTGACCTTTTTTGCTATAATCTTTGTTAAGAAAGAGAGTTTTGTGGCGTTTCTGCAGCGAACCTGAGAGAGTGTAAGTCAGGTGAAACAAAATGAAGGACTGGCACTTTCTCTTGGCTAATAGCCAAGCTAACAATCAGATAAATGAAGTAATAAATTAGGGTGGAACCGCGTTTCAAACGCCCCTATGTCAGTTGGCATGGGAGTGATTGAGCGTGGCTCTTTTGATTTCCCAGCGTCAGCTATTTTACAAAAAAGAGAGACGAAATGTCTAAAGAACAAACCTTTCACCTAGCCAAAGTTGCTAATAATCCTAAAGATTTAAGCACCTAACGATAATTACTATGTACCTAGTCTATGCACTTGTTTCCTTTTCAAAAGAATATCGCTTTTAAAAGGAAATGTCGCAAGATATAATTATTAAGAAAGAGAGTAAATTATGTCAAAAAAACTAACCTTCCAGGAGATTATCCTCACGTTACAGCAATACTGGAATGATCAGGGTTGTATGTTGATGCAGGCTTATGATAATGAAAAAGGTGCAGGTACCATGAGTCCCTACACTTTCTTACGTGCTATTGGACCTGAGCCCTGGAATGCGGCTTATGTTGAGCCTTCTCGTCGTCCTGCCGATGGTCGTTATGGTGAAAATCCTAATCGTCTGTATCAGCACCATCAATTCCAAGTAGTTATGAAGCCATCACCAAGTAACATTCAAGAACTTTATTTGCAATCACTTGAATTACTTGGTATTAATTCCTTAGAACATGATATTCGTTTTGTTGAGGATAATTGGGAGAATCCTTCAACTGGTTCAGCTGGACTTGGTTGGGAAGTTTGGCTTGACGGTATGGAAATTACTCAGTTCACTTATTTCCAACAAGTAGGAGGATTAGCAACACAACCTGTAACCGCTGAGGTAACCTATGGTTTAGAACGTCTAGCTTCTTATATTCAAGAAGTTGATTCTGTCTATGATATTGAATGGGCACCTGGCGTTAAATATGGTGAAATTTTCAGACAGCCAGAATATGAGCATTCTAAATATTCTTTTGAAATTTCCAACCAAGAGATGCTGTTGGAGAATTTTGAAAAATTTGAAGCAGAAGCTAAACGCTGCTTGGAGGAAAGCTTAGTGCATCCAGCTTATGACTATATCCTAAAATGTTCACATACGTTCAATCTGCTTGATGCCCGTGGAGCTGTTTCGGTGACAGAACGTGCTGGTTACATTGCACGGATTCGCAATTTAGCGCGTGTAGCCGCCAAGACCTTTGTAGCCGAACGTAGACGTCTTGGTTATCCACTGTTAGATGAAATGACACGAGAAAAACTTTTAGCAGAGGAGGAAGCATAATCATGACAAAGAATTTATTAGTAGAACTGGGTCTTGAAGAAATGCCGGCTTATGTTGTAAAGCCGAGTATTAAACAGTTACGTCAAAAAATGGGACAGTTTTTGGAGACCAATCGTCTTTCCTTTGAAAAAATAGAAATGTTTTCAACACCTCGTCGTTTGGCTATTCGTGTTGTTCATTTGGCTGATCAGCAAAGTGATTATTCTGAAGACTTTAAGGGGCCGGCTAAGAAAATTGCTCTGGATGCTGATGGTCATTTTACTAAAGCGGCCCAAGGATTTGTTCGCGGTAAAGGATTGACAACAGATGCCATTGAATTTCGTGAGGTCAAGGGCGAAGAATATGTTTATGTCACTAAAAATGAAGCAGGCAAACCAGCTAAAGAAGTTTTAGGTGGTCTTATTGATGTATTGCAGTCTCTGACTTTCCCTGTTAATATGCGTTGGGCTAATCATACTTTTGAATATATTCGTCCTGTTCATACACTTGTTGTTCTTTTGGATGATGAAGCTATTGATCTTAATTTTCTTGATATTAAATCTGGGCGTATCAGCAGAGGCCATCGTTTTCTTGGTCAGGAAACACAAATTGCTAGCGCTGCCTCTTATGAAACTGATTTGCGAGCAGAATTTGTCATTGCTGACGCTAAAGAACGTGAAGACATGATTATTGAGCAAATTAGAGAAATTGAAAAAACCTATAATGTTTCTGTCGAAATTGATGAAGCATTGCTCAGCGAAGTGCTGAATTTGGTTGAATATCCAACAGCTTTTATGGGGAGTTTTGATGAGAAATATTTGGAATTGCCAGAAGAAGTTTTGGTAACGTCAATGAAAACGCACCAACGTTATTTTGTTGTTCGTGATCAAACTGGTAAATTATTGCCTAATTTCATTTCAGTTCGTAATGGTAATGAACAATTCATTGAAAATGTCGTTAAAGGAAATGAAAAAGTTTTATTAGCACGCTTAGAAGATGGAGAATTTTTCTGGCGTGAAGACCAAAGATTGCAGATTGCAGATCTAGTTGAAAAATTAAAATTGGTTACTTTCCATGAAAAAATTGGTTCTTTATATGAACATATGATGCGAACCAAGCAGATTGCGGCTTATCTAGCAGAACAGGCAGATTTGACGGATCAAGAAAAAGCAGAAATAGAGCGTGTAGCTAGCATCTATAAGTTTGACCTTTTAACTGGTATGGTAGGTGAATTTGATGAATTACAAGGTATCATGGGAGAAAAATATGCTACTTTAGCAGGTGAGAGTCAGGCGGTTGCAACCGCTATTCGTGAACATTATTTGCCAATCAGCAGTGACGGTCAGTTGCCTGACAGCAAGGTAGGCGCTATTTTAGCCGTTGCTGACAAACTTGATACCCTATTGTCCTTCTTCTCAGTCGGTCTTATTCCAAGTGGTTCCAACGATCCCTATGCTCTTCGTCGTGCGACCCAAGGAATTGTTCGTATTTTAGATAAATTCGGTTGGGAAATTCCTTTGGATCGTTTAGTTGCCAATCTTTATCAATTTGACTTTGACAGTTTGACTTATCAAAATCAGGCAGATGTTCTGGCATTTATTCGTGGACGTGTTGAAAAAATGATTGATAAGTCTGTACCAAAAGATATTAGAGAAGCAGTTCTTGACAGTTCAACACATATTGTTCGTCTGGAGGTTGAAGCAGCAGCAGCCTTGGCTGAAAAAGCTGACGAGGATCATTTTAAAGCTTCTATTGAAAGTTTATCGCGAGTCTTTAATTTAGCAGAGAAGTCTAATCATAATGAAATGGTGGACACCAGTATTTTTGAAAATGAATATGAACAAGAGCTCTTCGATGCTGTTGAAGAATTGCATTTTACAGAAGATATGACTGACAATGTTGACCGTCTTTTTGTCTTAAGTCCGATTATTGATGCTTTCTTTGATAATACAATGGTTATGGTGGATGACGAGGCTGTGAAAAAGAATCGTTTAAACTTACTGGCTCGTCTGGCACAGAAAGCTAATACTATCGCAGCTTTTAATGAAATTAGGACAAAGTAAGTTCAGATGTGATATGTAATAAGACTGGGTGTCTCATACCCTGATTTCTTAATTAAGGTGTTGACCTATTTTTATTTAAATAAGAAATAAATAGAAGGAGTTTTTATGGAACAAACAAAAATTGACCGTATTAATGAATTAGCACGAAAAAAGAAGACAGAAGGATTAACTAGTGCTGAAAAAATAGAACAGGAAAGACTTCGAGAAGAGTATATTGAAGGCTACCGCCGCAGCATTCGCCATCATATTGAAGGACTTAAAATCGTTGATGAAGAGGGCAATGATATTACGCCTGCAAAGCTAAAGGAAATTCAGCGTCAAAAAGGAATTCATGGTAGGAAGCCGGGAGATAATAGTTAAATAGATACCTCATCATGCTTCTTTTTATAATCTGGATCTTATCTTTTCAAAATAATTTTGCTTTTCCTATTGACTAGTGACCTTAAAGTAGGTTACAATCAAAGAAAAAAGGTGGTGTGTGTTATGAAAAAAAGATTGTTAGCGCTTTTATTAGCGATGTCTATAATCCCGCTCTTGATGGCCTGTAATAAGGATAACATCAATGATGACAATCAACTAGCTCAGACGAAGACTGACCAAACAACAAAGAAGAGTGATAAGGAAACAAGCCACTCTGATATCACCGAAACTAAAATTTCTAAAGAGCAAGCTAAGCATATTGCTCTTAAAGATGCAGGTTTTACTGAAAAGGAAGTCACATTGCTAACCGTTGAACAGGATATTGATGACGGGGTGACGGAATTTGAAGTTGAATTCACTAAAGATGCAACAGAATATAACTATACAATCAATGCTGATACGGGAAAAATTATTTCCAAGGAGACAGAAGATGTAAATGATTAGACAGTCATTTTGACACTAATAAAAGGGGCGGAACAATGTTTCGGCCCTTTTATTGTGCAGTAGTTTTAGGCTAACGCAGTGGTTGATTGGAAGTTTCACATCTTGGTTTTTAGGTACAAAATTTTAACAGTCCAGCGGACTATTAAAATATCTCTTGCCAAGTGATAGCTCTAACGGTTTTCTAAACTGTTAAAGCTTATCTAATCCCCATAAGCCTCAGTTCATATCAATACCAAGTCCACTTTGCAAAAGCTGGATTATAAAATTGACATCACATTCATTGCGATTTATCAATTTTGTCCTACTCCTTTTAAAAAATTAATCGTTTGCTTATTTATACGAGTGTTGTGTTAAGATTTATCCTCATTCATAATAGTATTTTACTTGTTTTTGAATAAAATATTTCATTTTTTAAAGTTAAAAGGAGTTCTATTAAAGGTATCTTTCTACTATTGAGTCGTTTAAAGAGCAGTAAAAGTGTGTTATAATGAATCATATGAAACGAAATTTTGAACATGTCAAGCGAATTGTTATCAAAATCGGAACCAGTTCGCTTGTTTTACCAAGTGGAAAGATTGATTTGAATAAAATAGATCAGCTGGCTTTTGTTATTTCAAACTTGATGAATAGAGAACTTGATGTTATTTTAGTTTCATCTGGTGCAATGGGATTTGGACTAGATATCTTGAAAATGGATAAGCGTCCAGCCGAGGTTGCTCGCCAGCAGGCTGTTTCCAGCGTCGGTCAAGTAGCTATGATGAGCCTTTATTCTCAAATCTTTTCGCACTATCAAACCAATGTTTCTCAGATTCTTTTAACAAGAGATGTTGTTGAATTTCCTGAAAGTCTTGAAAATGTGACCAATACTTTTGAGACCCTTTTATCTATGAGAATTGTGCCTATTGTTAATGAAAATGATGCCATCAGTGTGGATGAGATGGATCATACAACTAAGTTTGGCGACAATGATCGCTTGTCAGCTCTAGTTGCAAATATTACAAATAGTGACCTTTTAATTATGTTATCTGATATTGATGGTCTTTTTGATAAAAATCCAACTATTTATGATAATGCAGTTTTGAGAGAAAATATAACTGAAATTACCGAGGAAATTCTTAAATCAGCAGGTGGTGCAGGTAGTAAGTTTGGGACAGGCGGTATGATGAGCAAAATCAAAAGTGCTCAGATGATTTTTGACTGTGACCGTCAAATGATTCTGATGAACGGTGCCAATCCCCGTGATATTTTACGGGCTCTTGATGGAAAAATGATAGGAACCTTATTTGCAAAGGAGTAGCTTATGGCAATTATTGATAATTTAGGACAAAATGCAAAAAAGGCTAGTTTTTTACTTGCTCAATTAGGTACAGAAGCGAAAAATACTGCTTTGCTTAAAGTGGCGGAAGCTTTGTTGGCAGAATTGCCTTATATTTTAGAAGAAAATGCTAAAGATGTCGCCTTGGCTCAAGAACATGGTATTAGCGCTATCATGGTAGATCGTTTACGTTTGGATAAGAAACGTCTGCAAGATATTGCTTCAGGTGTTCGTGATGTGGCTGCTTTAGGTGATCCCATTGGACAGGTTGTTCGTGGTTATACGAATATGGTTGGGCTGAAAATCATTCAAAAACGTGTGCCTTTAGGTGTCATTGCTATGATTTTTGAAAGCCGTCCCAATGTATCTGTTGATGCTTTCAGCTTGGCCTTTAAGACAGGAAATGCTATCATTTTACGCGGAGGCCGTGATGCTATTTGTTCCAATACGGCTTTGGTCAATGTGATTCGTCGGACACTCGCTAGCTTTGGACTTGATGAAAATGCAGTTCAATTAGTTGAAGATACCAGCCATGAAGTTGCCAAAGAGTTGATGGCTGCGGTGGACTACGTAGATGTTCTCATACCGCGCGGCGGTGCCCGTCTGATTCAGACCGTAAAAAAGGAAGCCAAGGTACCCGTTATTGAAACAGGTGTTGGCAATGTCCATATCTATGTTGATGAGTTTGCTGACCTTGACATGGCTAGCAAGATTGTTGTTAATGCCAAAACGCAGCGACCTAGTGTCTGTAATGCAGCTGAGGGGTTACTTATCCATGAAAAAGTTGCTTCGGATTTCTTACCAAAATTAGAAGCGGCTATTAATCAAATACATCCAGTTGAATTCCGAGCTGATGATAGGGCACAAAAGATTTTGAAAAACGCTCAACCTGCCAGTCAGGAAGATTACGCGACAGAATTTTTAGACTATATCATGTCTGTTAAGATTGTTAATAGTCTTGGTGAAGCGATTGACTGGATCAATACCTATACCAGTCATCATTCAGAATCCATTATAACAAGAGATATTCAGGCAGCCGAACGCTTTCAAGATGAAGTGGATGCGGCAGCAGTTTATGTGAATGCTTCCACACGTTTTACAGATGGTTTTGTCTTTGGTTTGGGAGCAGAAATTGGTATATCAACTCAAAAATTACATGCCCGTGGGCCAATGGGTTTAGAAGCTCTAACCAGTACTAAATTTTACATTAATGGTAAAGGACAGATTAGAGAATAAATGATGATTAGAAGTGAAGTTCACAAGAGGAATGCCAGACAAAATTTTGAATAGAGAATGTAAATAAAACATCACTTATTTATTGCAGAATGGCGCTTGAGATAAAACAGATATGAAAATGAGAGCAGGACAAGTGGTGTTCATTTATAAACTGACCTTAGTCCTGCTTTTTTATGTGTTACAGAAGCTGTTTGATTTAAAGAAAGGCTGCTTTTAAAGACTGCCCATGCCTTCATCTTAGAAATAATAAGATAGCTTCTTTTTTGGTTTATTATAGAGTAAAAGTGTGGTAGAATAAAAGTTATGACTAATGATTTTCATCATATCACTGTGCTCTTGCATGAAACAATTGATATGCTTGACATCAAGCCAGATGGCATCTATGTTGATGCAACGCTTGGTGGTGCAGGACATAGTGAGTGTTTGCTTTCAAAACTTGGTAAAGAAGGTCATCTTTATTGTTTTGATCAGGATCAAAAAGCCATTGATAATGCTAAAATACGTTTGCAACAATATGTTAAGACTGGTCAAGTCAGCTTTATCAAAGATAATTTTCGACATCTAAAAAGCCGCTTGGCTGATGAGGGAATCTACGAAATTGATGGTATTTGCTACGATTTAGGAGTATCAAGTCCTCAATTAGATGAACGCGAACGCGGTTTTTCTTATAAGAAGGATGCACCGCTTGATATGCGGATGAATCAAGATGCACAGTTGACAGCTTTTGATGTGGTCAATACTTATGATTATCGTGATTTAGTACGCCTTTTCTTTAAGTATGGCGAGGATAAATTTTCCAAGCAAATTGCAAGAAAGATCGAAAGTGCCAGAAAAGAGAAACTGATTGAGACAACGGCAGAGTTAGCTGAGATTATTAAATCTGCTAAACCTGCTAAAGAACTAAAGAAGAAGGGTCACCCAGCCAAGCAAATTTTTCAGGCTATCCGAATTGAAGTTAATGATGAATTAGGTGCAGCAGAGGAATCTTTAACACAAGCCCTAGATTTGCTGGCTTTAAATGGACGAATAGCTGTCATTACTTTTCATTCCTTAGAAGACCGTCTCACGAAACAACTGTTTAAAGAAGTGACCACTCTTGATGTTCCTAAGGGTCTCCCTTTTGTTCCAGAGAACTTACAACCGAAATTCTCTTTGGTAAATCGCAAACCCATCTTACCCAATGCTAGAGAATTATCAGAAAATAATCGGGCACATTCGGCTAAATTACGGGTCATTCAAAAAATTCGAAATTAGAGAAATAATATGACAAATGAAAAACGGAGCGAAGCTCTCTCTCAAGCTTTACAAAAAAGAATCAAAACCTTTACCAGATTGGAAAAGGCTTTTTATGGTGCGATTATTATTACTGCTATCACACTGGCTGTTAGTATTATTTATTTACAAAGTCGCAGCCTACAAATTCAGCAGGAAATCAGCCATTTAAACAGCCAAATCAATGACAGAGAGACTGAATATAATAATGCTAAACAGGAAGTTAATGAACTGAGCCGCTATGATCGTATTGCGGAAATTGCTCAAAAAGCAGGTCTTACTGTGCAAAAAGATAATATTAAGAAGGTGGACTAGTCTATGAAAAATTTTAAAAAGAAATTTTTGGACTATGTTGTGGGCGACCGCAGAGTACCTAGAGAAAACCGTGAACGTGTTGGACAAAATTTAATGATTTTGTCTGTCTTTATCTTTTGTGTTTTCATTGTTAACTTTATTATTATTATTGGAACGGATCGGAAATTTGGTGTTAATTTATCTAAAGGGGCGTCCTCTGTTTATCAAACCGTTCAAAAAGTTCAGGCTAAACGCGGGACTATTTATGATCGTAATGGAAATCCCATCGCAGAAGATTCAACCACTTATAATATTTATGCTGTTATTGATAAATCTTATGTGTCGACTTCCGGTGAAAAATTATATGTTCAGCCTTCACAATATGATAAAGTAGCTGATATTCTTAACCAGCATTTAGGCATGGAAAAAGATTATGTTACTTCTCAGTTAAAACAAAAGAAGCTAACGCAAGTATCTTTTGGATCTAAAGGTTCAAATATTACTTATGGAACAATGACAGATGTCACCAAAGCACTTAAAGATGCAAAAATTAAGGGAGTCGCTTTTACAACAAGTCCCGGACGTATGTATCCTAATGGGACCTTCGCTTCACAATTTATTGGTCTAGCTCAGATTAAAGAAAATAAAGATGGTAGTAAGAGCTTAGTAGGTGCAACAGGCATGGAAGCTTCTCTTGATAAAATTTTATCTGGAAAAGACGGACAAGTGACCTACCAAAAAGATAAAAATGGAAACACACTTCTAGGTGCTGCCACAACTGTAAAAAAAGCTCAAGATGGCAAAGATGTTTATACAACATTGTCTGCTCCTATTCAGACTTATTTGGAAACGCAGATGGATGCTTTCCAAAGTAAGGCTAAGGGTGCTCAGGCGAGTGCTACTCTGGTCAATGCCAAAACAGGCGAAATATTGGCAACCTCACAAAGACCAAGCTTTAATTCCGATACAAAGGAAGGTTTGGATTCTAAGGATTTTTCTTGGCAAAATGCTCTTTATCAAACCAATTATGAACCGGGTTCAACAATGAAAGTCATGTTGCTCGCTGCTGCTATTGATGAAGGGGTCTTCAATCCTAACGAAACTTATAATAATGCCAGTCTGTCTATTGCTGACGCTACCATCAAAGATTGGTCAGTTAATGAAGGTATTTCGCAAGGAGGCTATCTTTCTTTCGCTCAAGGCTTTGCTTATTCTAGTAATGTAGGAATGACGCTGCTAGAACAAAAAATGGGTAATGATAATTGGCTTAATTATCTCAATAAATATCGTTTTGGCTTACCAACACGTTTTGGAATGGGCAGTGAAGCCTCAGGCCTCCTTCCATCTGATAATATGGTAACGATTGCTATGAGTGCCTTTGGTCAAGGTATTGGGGTGACACAGACACAGATGCTCAGAGCCTTTACTTCTGTCTCTAATGATGGTGTTATGTTAGAACCGCAATTTATCACCAAAATTTATGATCCTAAAACGGGAAGCAGCCGTACGGCGAAAAAAGAAGAGGCAGGAAATCCTGTTTCAGCCGATGCAGCGAAACAAACACGGCAGTATATGGTAACAGTAGGAACAGACCCTAATTACGGGACTCTCTATTCAGCCAGTTTGGGTGGTCCAGTCATTAAAGTAGGCAATCAGTCTGTTGCAGTCAAGTCAGGGACAGCTCAAATTGCTTCTGGTGACGGTTCGGGTTACTTATCTGGAAGCAATGATTATATCTATTCAGTTGTTGCTATGGTACCATCTGATAATCCTGATTTCTTGATGTATGTGACATTACAACAACCAGAATCATTTAGTGTGTCCTTCTGGCAAGATGTTGTTAATCCTGTTTTGGAAGAGGCAACATTAATGAAAGATACGCTATTGGCACCGATTGAAACACCTGAAGATCAACAGACTAAGTATTATTTACCAAATGTTATTGGAAAAAACCCAGGTAATACGGCTGATGACTTACGTCAAAATCTTGTTCACCCAATTGTGCTTGGTACAGGAAATAAAATCATTAAAACGTCTGTAAGTGTTGGTTCGAATTTGAAGGAAAATCAACAGGTTTTACTATTAACCAGCCATTTTGATACTATGCCTGATATGTATGGCTGGAGCAAGAAAAACGTTAAGAAGTTTGAAGATTGGACTGGTATCAAGGTAACTTTCAAAGGGAAAAAATCTGGAAAAGTTACCGAACAAAGTGTTAAAGTTGGCAGTAAGCTTAAAAATTTGAAAAAAATAAGAATAACCCTAGGAGAATAACATGTTAACCACTACAATCATCGCAGGAATTATTTCTTTTATCTTAACCATTCTTGCCATGCCATTTTTCATCCGGTTCTATCAATTAAAAAAAATCAATGGACAACAAATGCACGAAGATGTGAAGCAACATTTAGCTAAGGCTGGGACTCCAACCATGGGGGGGACAGTGTTTCTTCTTGTAGCAGCTTTAGTTACCTTTATCTGTGCATTTGTTCTTCATATTACTGGAGGTCCTGCTTTTGGGGCCACCTTGGCTATTCTTTTTATTGTCTTAATTTATGGAACTATTGGATTTTTGGATGATTTCTTAAAGATTTTTAAAAAAATTAACCAAGGTCTAACAGCTTGGCAAAAAATGACCTTGCAGATTGTTGGCGGTCTTGTTTTCTACCTTGTTCATGTTAAACCAAGCGGTACAGATTCCTTAAATCTTTTTGGTTTTCCTTTGCATTTGGGCGTGTTTTACATTATTTTTATTCTGTTTTGGGTTGTTGGTTTTTCAAATGCCGTCAATTTGACGGATGGTATTGATGGCTTGGCTTCCATTTCAGTGGTTATCAGTCTGCTAACTTATAGTGTTATTGCATATATGCAAAACCAATTTGATGTTCTCTTGATTATCATTTCCATGGTTGGTGCTTTACTAGGCTTTTTTATCTATAATCACAAACCAGCTAAGGTTTTCATGGGAGATGTTGGTAGTTTAGCCTTAGGAGCAATGTTGGCAGCTATTTCAATTACACTTCGTCAGGAATGGACTTTACTGATTATTGGTATTGTCTATGTGCTTGAGACGGCTTCTGTGATGCTTCAAGTATCTTATTTTAAATGGACTAAAAAGCGCAAAGGAGAAGGGCAGCGCATTTTTAGGATGACACCTTTTCATCACCATCTTGAACTTGGTGGCTTACGTCTAAGAGAATCTGGTAAAAAGTGGTCTGAGTGGCAGGTTGATTTTTTTCTTTGGTCAATAGGTCTTCTCGGGAGTTTACTTATTTTAGCTATTTTATATTTATAAGAGAAGTTAATGAAAATTTAAAGAGTATGATTCTTGGTTTTAACCGTTATTTTAACAGCCTTTACTTTAGTAATACTAGTTAGGTCAGGAGATTTGCCTTATCATATTGGAGTTCTTATTGGAAGATTTATTCTCCCTGCTTTTTCTATTATTTTATTGGGCTTTTCGAAAGAAAAATCATAATAATTTGTGACACTCTGAAAGTTAACTGCTATCAACTAACTTTCAGAGTGTTTTTTGTTGTTCGAAAAGATAATTTTGTGTTTTGAGAAAGTAAGAAGCAAACATATTGGAATATAAGACTTTTACTTTTAAACATACTGAGTTGTCGTTTTGCTTTCTTGGGCTTTTTAATGCTATAATTAAGTAGAACAATAAAGAGGTTAACATGTTATTTACAGATTTTAAATTTAAAAATTATATTAACAATGCTTTGGCAAACTTACATTTTGAAGGACCGACGGAGGTTCAAGAACGCCTGATTCCACTTATTTTATCTGGAAAAGATTTGGTTGGTGAATCAAAAACAGGATCAGGAAAGACTCATACTTTTTTGTTACCTATTTTTGAAAAATTAGAAGAAGATTCTTTAGATGTTCAAGCCGTTATCACTGCACCAAGCCGTGAACTCGCCAGACAAATTTATGAAGCTGCTAAACAAATTGCTCAATTTTCAGAACAAAATATTCGGCTTGCTAACTATATTGGCGGGACTGATAAACTTCGTCAAGTTGAAAAACTAAAAGCAACTCAGCCACAAATTGTGATTGGGACACCGGGTCGTATTTATGATTTAGTTAAATCTGGGCATCTTGATATCCATAAGGCTCATACTTTTGTTGTAGATGAAGCAGATATGACTCTTGATCTGGGCTTCTTAGATACAGTTGATAAAATTGCTGCAAGTTTGCCCAAAGATATACAGCTCCTTGTTTTTTCAGCAACCATTCCTCAAAAATTACAGCCTTTTTTGAAAAAATATCTAAATCATCCTATTATAGAAAAAATCAAGACCAGTACAGTCATTGCAGACACCATTAGCAATTGGCTGATTTCAACTAAGGGACGCGATAAAAATCAGCAAATATTAGAGATTGTAAAGAGTTTGAAACCCTATTTGGCCATTATCTTTGCTAATACCAAAGACCGTGTTGATGATCTGCACGCTTTCTTGTCTGCTAATGGTTTTAAAACTGCAAAAATTCATGGTGGAATTCCGCCGCGTGAACGTAAGCGGATTATGAATCAGGTTAAGCAACTAGATTTTGAATACATTGTAGCGACAGATTTAGCTGCACGTGGCTTAGATATTGAAGGCGTTAGTCATGTGATTAATGATGCGATTCCTCAAGATTTATCATTCTTTGTTCACCGTGTTGGCCGAACAGGCCGCAATGGTCTTTCTGGTACAGCTATCACGTTATATCAACCCAGTGATGATTCTGATATCAGAGAACTTGAGAAGTTAGGGATAGTCTTTGTTCCTAAAGTCTTAAAAAATGGGGAGTTTCAGGATACTTATGATCGGGATCGGCGCCTCAATCGTAAGAAAACGCAGGAAAAACTTGATCTGGAAATGATGGGTCTGGTCAAAAAGAAAAAGAAGAAAATCAAACCGGGATACAAGAAGAAAATTCAGTGGAAAGTTAATGAAAAACGTCGTAAAGAACGCCGTTCCGTTAAACGTGCCCAAAATCGTGCTAATCGTAAAGCTAAAAAACAACGTTTTTGATATATAGAGAGAAAAGTTGGGATTAAGTGTCCCAATTTTTAAATTTCGAATGCTTTAGTCCTATTTGGTAAGAATATTCTATTTTGACTAGATGGATATTATTTTTAGACTTGAGGAGTCTAGTATTTAAGTTGTGGAGTGATAGAAAAATATTATCACGGTGATAGGAAAAAACTATTATACAGAGCTTGTGTATCGTGATAGACTGAGATATGAAACTATTTTAGGAGAAATGATGATATGAAAATTATCAAAAGGTTAATGGTAGGACTTCTTTTAGCTAGCTTAACCTTGGTCGCTTTTACTTTACCAGTGAAAGCTGCTTCACAGGAAACAATCACTGTAGCAACAGACTCAGATACAGCTCCTTTTACTTATAAAAAGGATAAAAAGTTTGATGGATATGATATTGCTTTGGTTAAGGCTATTTTCAAGGAGTCTAAAAAATATAAAGTTAAATTTGAAACAGTATCCTTTTCTTCTATTTTGACGGGGATAGACTCAGGACGTTATCAGTTATCGGCCAATAATTTTAATTACAGCAAAGAACGGGCAGAAAAGTATCTTTTTTCAAATCCAGTTTCAAAATCCAATTATGCCATTGCTAGTAAAAAAGGCAAATATAAGTCTTTAGATGATTTATCAGGCAAATCGGTAGAGGTTTATGCTGGTTCTAACTATGCTGCTATTCTTGAGAATTGGAATAAAAATCATGCGGAGAAAACTGCTATTAAAATTCACTATGTCGCTAATACCGTTACCCTAACCCAACGTCTTCAAAATGTAGAAGCAGGGAAAATTGACTTTTTATTTTACGATGTTATTTCTCTTCAAACTGTTATTAAAGATCAAGCTATCAATTTGAAAGTTACCAATGTCAAGGGTAAGATTGGTGGTGAAAAAGACGGGTTGGAGTATCTCTTGTTTGCTAAAGATAAAACTGGAGAAAAATTACAGACTTTTGTTAATAAACGCTTAAAAGAGCTTAAAAAAGCAGGGATTCTAAAGAAATTAAGTCAGCAGTATTTAGCGGGTGATCGCGTTTCGCATTTACCTTATTAAAAGCGTTTAGAAAAGGAAAATTATGTTTAATCTATTATTAACGATAAATTGGTATGACAAACTTGTTGCCAGTTTACCTAACGGTAAATTATTCAGTTGGCGGGCAGTCTTTGATGCCATTCCATCTATTTTAGAAAAGCTGCCAACAACTTTAATTTTGACTTTAGGTGGGTCCATTTTTGGTCTTGTTTTGGCGCTTTTATTTGCCATTGTTAAACTTAATCGTGTTAAAATTCTCTATCCCATCCAAGCTTTCTTTGTTTCTTTTTTAAGGGGGACGCCGATCTTGGTTCAACTGATGTTGACCTATTATGGTATTCCTTTGTTACTAAAAGCCCTCAATCAAAAGATGGGGACTGATTTTAATATTAATGCTATTCCAGCATCTGTTTTTGCGATTACAGCCTTTGCTTTTAATGAAGCTGCCTACACTAGTGAAACCATTCGTGCAGCTATTCAATCTGTCAATTCTGGGGAAATTGAAGCAGCTAAGAGTTTGGGGATGACAACTGCTCAGGTTTACCGACGTGTTATCATTCCTAATGCAGCTGTGGTGGCAACTCCAACCTTGATTAATACGTTAATTGGCTTGACCAAGGGAACCTCTCTTGCCTTTAATGCCGGAATTGTTGAAATGTTTGCTCAGGCTCAGATTCTCGGTGGTAGTGATTATCGTTACTTTGAACGTTTTATTTCCGTAGCTATTATTTATTGGGGTGTTAGCATTATTATTGAACAAGTTGGTCGTCTTATCGAAAAGAAAATGGAGATTGCTTCTCCTGATCACATTGTTAAGGATCAAGCTGTGGAAGGAGGTGTGCGTTAATGATTCGCATTTCCAATTTAACCAAGGAATTTTCTGGACAAAAAGTCTTAGATGGTCTGAATCTGGATATTGAAAAGGGAGAAGTTGTAGCCCTTGTCGGTGCTTCTGGTGCTGGGAAATCAACCTTTTTACGCAGTATGAATTACCTAGAGCAGCCTGATTCAGGCAGCATTGAAATTGATGATTTTAAGGTTAATTTCGATACTATTAGCAAAGAAGAGATTTTAACTTTGCGTCGTAATTTAGCTATGGTTTTCCAACAGTTTAACCTTTTTGAGCGTCGAACAGCGCTTGATAATGTTAAAGAAGGTCTTAAGATTGTTAAGAAATTGCCAGATGATGAAGCAACTAAAATTGCTAAAGAAGAATTAGCCAAGGTTGGACTTTCTGATCGGGAAAATCATTATCCGCGCCATCTTTCAGGAGGTCAAAAGCAACGTGTTGCTTTGGCTCGTGCTCTGGCCATGAAACCAGATGTTCTTTTGCTTGATGAACCAACTTCAGCGCTAGATCCAGAACTTGTTGGTGAAGTCGAAAAGTCAATTGCTGATGCTGCTAAATCAGGTCAAACCATGGTATTGGTTAGTCATGATATGAGCTTTGTTCGTCAGGTAGCGAATAAAGTTCTATTTCTTGAAAAGGGACATATTCTTGAGCAGGGAACGCCGGATCAACTTTTTAATCATCCTCAAGAAAAACGCACAGAAGAATTTTTTGCTAGTTACAAAAAAACCTTTATTTGATATAATAAGAATGCTCTTAATCAGAGTATTTTTATTTATGGTGGTAATATGTTAGTAGAGATTTTTAATTTGTATATTCAAGGTCTTCTTATGTCTGCTTTGACAGTTATTTTAGTTAGTGCGGGTTGGATTCTTTATCGTGCTATTAGAAAAAAAGATAAGACTTCTAAAGAGCGTTTAACAATTTTATATGAAGCTTTATTGATAGATTTGGTCACCATTCCTATTTTGTCTTTTGCTTTTATGGCTATTATTCTAATGTTCAAAGCATAAAATTGGTAAATTTTATAAAATTGATTTAGAATGAAAGAACAAAAAAAGAAGGAAAGTAAGATATGTACGATACAATTATTATTGGCTCAGGTCCTGCTGGCATGACAGCTGCCCTCTATGCTGCTAGAAGCAATCTCAAAGTTGCTCTAATAGAACAAGGTGCGCCCGGCGGTCAAATGAATAATACCTCTGATATTGAAAATTATCCCGGTTATGACTTGATTTCTGGCCCAGAACTATCAATGAAAATGCATGAACCACTTGAAAAATTTGGTGTTGAAAATCTCTATGGTATTGTAACCGCTGTTGAAGATCATAGTAATTTCAAGAAGGTCCTTACGGATGACAATAGCTATGAAACCAAAACTGTTATCATTGCTACAGGTGCTAAACACCGCCCTCTTGCTGTCGCTGGTGAAGAAACCTATAATAGTCGCGGTGTTTCTTACTGTGCCGTTTGTGATGGTGCTTTTTTCCGCGGTCAGGACTTGTTAGTTGTTGGTGGTGGCGATTCAGCCGTTGAGGAAGCTCTTTTCTTAACCAGATTTGCCAACAAAGTTACTATTGTCCATCGCCGTGATGAACTGCGTGCGCAAAAAGTATTGCAAGAACGTGCCTTTGCCAATGATAAAGTAGACTTTATCTGGGATTCTGTTGTTAAAGAAATCAAAGGGAATGATCTTAAGGTAACCAATGTTGATATTGAAAATGTCAAAACAGGTCAAGTAAACAATTATGCCTTTGGTGGTGTCTTTATCTATGTTGGCTTAGATCCTGTCTCAAGTATGGTTAAGGAATTAGATATCACAGATGAAGCTGGTTGGATTCCAACAGATGATCATATGAAGACGAAAGCAGCAGGCGTTTTTGCTATCGGTGATGTCCGCCAAAAAGATCTTCGTCAAATTACGACAGCTGTTGGCGATGGTGCCGTAGCAGCTCAAGAAGCCTATCAATATATTGTCAATAACTATTAAGGATTTGAAAATAAATCAAACAATGTCAAAGGTTAGGACAGTAAAGTGTGTCTCAAAAGTTAGATAACTACTCTAACATACCACTTTATCCTAACCTTTTTTGCTTATAAATAGAAAAATAATAAGTTGAATTTAAATTTGAGTTTCATTAAATTTATTTTTACTCCTTTTTAATTGTCTAATTACCTTAGCGTTTTTGTGTTATAATAGTAACAATAAACATAATTGAACACGGGCTAAAAGCGTCGAGAAAAAGATAGCCTGCCTTATGTGCAAGCGCACGGTGTCAGCCTCCTATTTTCTTCTCGTTTTCTTAACGCCTTTTGTATCTTAATAAAAAAGGAGATAATGTATGTATAAGGATGATAGTTTAACCTTACATACAGATTTGTATCAAATCAATATGATGCAGGTCTATTTCAACCAAGGGATTCATAACAAAAGAGCTGTTTTTGAAGTCTTCTTTCGTAAGGAACCTTTTGCAAATGGTTATGCTGTTTTTGCAGGTTTAGAGCGAATGATTGCTTATTTGCAAGGACTGAGTTTTTCTGAAACAGACATTGCTTATCTAGAGGAATTAGGTTATCCTGCAGATTTTGTTGCCTATCTAAAAGAGTTTAAATTAGAATTGAGTGTTAAATCTGCTAAGGAAGGAGATTTAGTCTTTGCCAATGAGCCGATTGTTCAAATTGAAGGACCGCTTGCTCAATGTCAATTAGTTGAAACAGCCATTTTAAATATTGTTAATTTTCAAACCCTCATTGCGACAAAAGCTGCTCGCATTCGTTCTGTTATTGAGGATGAGCCGCTTTTGGAATTTGGTACGCGCCGTGCTCAAGAGATGGATGCAGCTATTTGGGGAACGCGCGCAGCAGTTATTGGTGGTGCTAACGCTACCAGCAATGTTCGTGCAGGAAAACTCTTTGGTATTCCCGTTTCAGGTACGCATGCGCATGCCCTTGTCCAAGCTTATGGTAATGACTATGATGCCTTTATGGCCTATGCTGGAACGCATAAAGACTGTGTCTTTTTAGTAGATACTTATGATACGCTGCGTTTGGGAGTGCCTGCGGCCATTCGTGTGGCTAATGAATTGGGTGATAAGATTAATTTCTTAGGAGTGCGCATTGATTCAGGAGACATGGCTTATCTTTCTAAAAAAGTTCGTAAATTGTTAGATGAAGCTGGCTATCCCCATGCTAAAATTTATGCTTCGAATGATCTTGATGAAAATACCATTCTCAATCTGAAAATGCAAAAAGCTAAAATTGATATTTGGGGCGTAGGAACAAAACTGATTACAGCTTACGATCAACCAGCTTTGGGAGCTGTTTATAAGATTGTTTCCATTGAAGATGACAATGGTGTGATGCAAGATACCATTAAACTCTCTAACAATGCAGAAAAAGTATCAACGCCCGGTAAGAAACAAGTTTGGCGCATCACCAGTCGTGCTAAAGGAAAATCAGAAGGCGACTACATTACCTTCACAGATACAGATGTCAATTCTTTGGATGAAATTGACATGTTCCATCCAACTTATACTTACATTAATAAAAAAGTTCGCGATTTTGATGCTGTACCGCTTTTAGTTGATATTTTTGACCAAGGGAAATTAGTTTATACTCAGCCAAGTTTATCAGATATTCAAGATTATGCACGCAGAGAATTTGATAAACTCTGGGATGAGTATAAACGCGTCCTCAATCCACAAGATTATCCGGTTGATCTGGCGCGTGATGTTTGGCAAAATAAGGTGGATCTGATTGATCGTATTCGTAAGGAAGCCTATGAGAAAGGTGACGTTAAATGAGTTTACAAGAAGATATTATTGCTCAGTTGGGTGTTAAACCTAAAATTGATGCTCAAGAAGAAATCCGTAAATCCATTGACTTTCTTAAAGCTTACATGAAGAAGCATGGCTTTTTGAAATCTTATGTTTTAGGAATTTCAGGTGGTCAAGATTCCAGTCTTGCTGGTCGTCTAGCGCAACTTGCTATTGAGGAATTACGTCATGAAACGAGTGATAATGGCTATAAATTTATAGCTATCCGTCTGCCTTATGGTGTACAGGCTGACGAAGATGATGCGCAACGAGCGCTCAATTTTATTCAGCCTGATGTCAGTCTTGCTATCAATATTAAACCTGCTGTTGATGGGGAAGTCGCTGCCTTAGCAGAGGCTGGAGTTCAAGTTTCTGACTTTAATAAGGGAAATATCAAGGCACGTCAGCGGATGATTAGTCAGTATGCTGTTGCTGGTGAAAATAGCGGAGCTGTCATTGGAACAGATCATGCTGCTGAAAACATTACTGGTTTCTTTACTAAATTTGGCGATGGTGGAGCTGATATTTTACCTTTATATCGTCTCAATAAACGTCAAGGTAAGCAGCTGTTAGCAGAATTAGGAGCTGATAAGGCTCTCTATGAAAAAATTCCAACCGCAGACCTTGAAGAAAATAAACCCGGTATCGCTGATGAAGTTGCTCTTGGCGTGACCTATAATGATATCGACGATTATTTAGAGGGCAAGCAAGTCTCCCCAGCAGCCCAGAAAATAATTGAAAATTGGTGGAACAAAACAGAACATAAACGTCATTTACCGATTTCTATCTTTGATGATTTTTGGAAGTAAATTGAAGAGTTTGGGACAAAAGTCCCAAACTCCTTCAATCTGTGCAACATCAAATGTTTGACGCAGTGGTTTATTGGAAGTTAGATAATTTTATTCAAACAAGGAGAGTCCCATGTCTCAATTAACACAAACATTTACAGATAAATTATTTGCTGATTATGAAGCAAATACTAAATTTCATGCTGTTGAAAATGCTGTAACCCATAACGGTTTATTAAAATCGCTTGAAACACGCCAAAGTCAAGTAGAAAACGATTATGTTTTTTCCATTGATTTGACCAAAGATGAGGTTTCTAACCAAAAAGCTTCTGGACGTTGCTGGATGTTTGCAGCACTCAACACTTTTCGTCACAAACTTATTTCAGACCTCAAGTTGGAAAACTTTGAATTGTCCCAAGCCCATACCTTCTTCTGGGATAAATACGAAAAGTCAAACTGGTTCTTAGAACAAGTCATTGCGACAGCGGATGAAGAACTTGCTAGTCGCAAAGTGAAATTTCTGCTTGATACGCCCCAACAAGATGGTGGACAATGGGATATGGTTGTCGCTCTTTTTGAAAAATATGGTGTTGTGCCTAAATCGGTCTATCCAGAATCTATCTCATCAAGTGCTAGCCGTGAATTAAACCAATATCTCAATAAATTGCTGCGCCAAGATGCTCAAATTTTACGCCAAATCCTTGCAGCAGGAGCAGACAGTACAGCTGTTCAAGCCAAGAAGGAAGAACTTTTACAAGAAATCTTTAATTTTCTTGTGATGAATCTTGGTTTGCCACCACGCCACTTTGATTTTGCCTATCGTGATAAAGATAATCATTATCAATCTGAAAAAAAGATTACACCACGAGCCTTTTATAAAAAATACGTTGGTCTTAATCTGTCAGACTATGTTTCGATTATCAATGCCCCAACGGCGGACAAGCCTTATGGGAAATCTTATACAGTTGACATGTTAGGTAATGTTGTAGGCAGCCCTGCTGTACGCTATCTCAATCTAGAAATGGAACGTTTTAAAGAGTTAGCTATTGCTCAGATGCGGGCTGGCGAAACAGTCTGGTTTGGCTCTGATGTGGGTCAGGTATCCGACCGTCAAAAGGGAATCTTAGCTACTAATACCTATGATTTTAAGGCTGCTATGAATATTGATCTGACACAAGACAAGGCTGGTCGTTTGGACTATAGTGAAAGCCTCATGACCCATGCTATGGTTTTGACTGGTGTTGATTTGGATGAAAATGGCAAAGCTATTAAATGGAAAGTAGAAAATTCATGGGGGGATAAGGTTGGTCAAAAAGGCTACTTTGTTGCTTCAGATGTTTGGATGGATGAATACACTTATCAAATCGTTATTCGTAAGGAATTTCTTACTGCTGAGGAACTAGCGGCTTATGAAGAAACACCAAAAGTTCTGGCCCCTTGGGATCCAATGGGGGCTCTCGCAAAATAAGAACTTACTAGTATAGTTTTGATTTTTAAAAAGATGACGATATATGCTTAGTTTGGATATTTAAAGGCACACTCTAATACCAAGAGTGTGCCTTTAAAATAATTATTTATGGATTAGAAGATGTCGTAGCATCAGAACTTGATGAAGATGAGTCACTAGACGCTTCTGTAGTTTGATTATTATTTTGATCGTTATTGTTGGAATCGGAAGAAGATGATGAAGAAGATGACGATGAAGTTGCAGGAGCTGCACCATACCTACTATTTGACCCACTTGAACCATTTAGGTAAAGATAACCACCGCTACGATAGAGACCGTCAGGCATGGTCCAGTCAGAATTACCTGAACTAGAAAGATAAGCCATCATAGTACGATAGACTTGCGCAGCAATTTTCATACTGTCTCCGTAAACAGGCATTAAGCGATTTTTATATCCTGTCCAAACAGCCATTGAATACTGAGGTGTATAACCAACAAAGTTTTCATCTGGAGCAATAGTACCAAGTCCATAAGGATTAATACCAAGTTTTTCAGACATCTCTACCAATTCATTGTCATCATAGTTGGATGTTCCTGTTTTACCTGCTTGATAAAGACCAGGAATAGCAGCCTCAGTACCAGTACCATATGTTAATACTGTTTTTAACATATCTGTCATCATGTAGGCTGTCGTTTCTTTCATCGCACGATTGCCTTTAGCATCATAGGTCTCCGATGTTCCATCCTTAAATTCTATTTTATTGACGTATTGTGGTTCATAATAAGTTCCACCATTAGAAAAAGCAGCATAAGCGGCGGCCATTTTTTCACTGCTGGCACCATACTTTTGTTCTGAACTACTTGTATTACTTGAAATGGCGTTTGAATAACGCATCTCAGGATAATCAATACCGAGACCGCTTAAGAAACCTTTGGCAGTATCTAATCCAGCGGCATCAATAGCTCTGACAGCAGGGACATTACGAGATTGTTGGATAGCCGTTTGGATAGTCATCCAACCATTATAACGATGATCCCAGTCATAGACTTGTGTTGTTGTACCTGGATAATAATAGACCGAGTCATTTAGCATCTGTGCAGTTGTCGTAAAAGCTTCGCTTTCAAGAGCAGGGCCATATGCTGAAATAGGTTTCATGGTTGATCCCCAGTCACGGTCAGTTAAGACAGCCTGATTGGTACCAAAAGAAACATTAGTATCTTGATGGCGTCCGCCAAGCTGTGCAATAACTTTACCATTAGTAACATCCATAACAGTAGAAGCAACTTGGAAATTATCATCAGGATAAGCAATATATTCATCTGTATTATAAATGTTCCAGAGATATTGCTGTGCATCGGCATTAACATTTGTATAAACCTTCATGCCTGCTGAAAAGATATCTTGACCAGTACGTTTTTTCACCTCTGAAATAACCTGTTTCAGATAATTATCCATATATTTTGGATAACTAGAAGAGCGTTTCAGTTCTTGTAGGCCATCAGAAATTGGTGTTGCTACTGCAGCATCATATTCTCGTTTTGTAATTTTTTTATGTTTATACATCTGTGACAAAACGGTATTACGTCTGCTTGTAGCTGCCTTTGGCTGAGCGTAAGGATCATATTGTGTCGGTGCTTGCGGAATACCTGCAAGTGTCGCTAGCTGGGCAATTGATAAATCTTTAAGATCCTTGCCATAATAAGACTTTGCAGCAGTGCGCATTCCGTAATTCCCATTACCCATGTAAACCTTATTGACATAAAAAGTTAGAATCTCTTCTTTCGTGTATTTTTTCTCCATTTGTAGAGACAGCCAAACTTCTTGAGCTTTACGTTTTAAGGTCTGATCAGACTCTTTAGTAGAGAAATAGGCCAGCTTGATAAGCTGCTGATCAAGAGTGGATCCCCCTTGAGTTGATTTATGAAGTAAATTATTCCAAGCTGCACCAATAATACGATAAATGTCGACACCACGATGTTTAAAGAAACGGTGATCTTCAATAGAGGTAACGGCATTTACTAACTTCATTGGAATATTGTCTGAAGAAATACTTTCGCGCTTTTCAGCACCTAAATCAGCAATCAGATTATTATTGCTATCATAAACCAAACTAGAATTAGTAGCTTTAAGTTTAGCTTCTGATAGTTTAGGAGTACTGCTGACATAATAGGTAAACAGAAGACCTCCAATTATAATGGCTAAAATAATAGCGCTTAAGAGAATACCTAGTCCATATTTTAGAACTGTCATTCCAAAATTTTTGTCAAATTTAAACTCTTTAAAATTTGGTTTTTTAAAGTTAAGGTTTTTTAATTTGGATTTGTCAAATTTAAACTTGTTGAATTTGATTTTAATCACCGCCTAAAATGTTTTTATCAATAATATCTAAGTAAGGAACCTGAGGAAAAGCTGACACATTCACCTGATAACCATTTTTTTTGATATAATCAAGTGGCATGGACTTCCCGCCATTATCAATCCGATAAAAATGGATTAGATGGGAGGCTGGAAGCAGATAGGTCTCCCTAAGTGTGGAAAAATGCAGTAAGACAAAGCAAATACCTTTTTGGTCTAAAACTTGTGACATATGTTTGATCTGATGTGCATGAAAGTTTTTCATGGGAATAGATGTCTTATGTCTGGTCTCTTTTGCTTCAAAATCAATGTAATATCCTTTATAGACTCCTGAGTAGTCGGTTGTTGAAGCCTGCCTAAAATAAGCCTCAACAATTTTAGCACGACTTCGTCTAGGATAATCAACCCTTACAATTTGAATAGGAGTTGGTTTTTTATGGATAACAGCTATTTTTTGTGATAAATAGTAGTTATTTGTCGCATTTATAGCTGCTTCAAAGGACATTCCACGATTGGCAAAATTGATTGTTTTAGATATTTGACTGGGTTTGCTTTGTTTACGAATGAAATGATGAGGATAGTTGACCATAGCTCTCCTAACTCTCCCATAAGTATTCATAATATAAAACACTACTATTATATCATAAAATTGAAAAGGACAACAGTTTATGACGACAATTCTTGTAACGGGTTATAAAAATTTTGAATTGGGAATTTTTCAGGATAAGGATCCTAAGATAACAATTATCAAGAAAGCAATTAAGCGAGACTTCATTCATTTTCTTGAAGAAGGAGTGGATTGGTTTGTTTTTATGGGTAATTTGGGCTTTGAGTACTGGGCTTTAGAGGTTGCTTTAAGTCTCCAAACAGAATATGATATGCAACTGGCTACTATCTTTCCCTTTGAAAATCATGGAGAGCACTGGAGTGAAGCTAATCAGGAAAAGCTCTTTAAATTTAAACAGACAGACTTTGTAAAAAGTAGCTATAAACGTTATCAAAATTCCTATCAATTTAAAAAATATAATCAATTTTTGTTGGATAATACGGATAGAGCTTACCTATTTTATGATAAAGATAAGGAAACGAATTTAAAATATCTTTATCAAATGATGACAGCTAAGGATAACTACCCTGTGAGCCTGCTTACTTTTGAAGATTTAGATGACATCGTTCAGGACTTTGATTAGAATTGTAATATAAAAGACTTGATTTTTGAAATAATTTTCTGTATGATTAAAAATGATGGAACAGCTGTAAGCTGGTCGAAATGATATGTTTGGAGAGATAAAAGTATGGCAAGTATTATGTACACCCCTAAAGATATTTTTGAACAAGAATTTAAATCTAGCATGCGTGGCTATGACAAAAAAGAAGTTGACGAATTCCTTGACGATATTATTAAGGATTATGAAACCTATATTTCCACAATCGAAGAATTGCGTCAAGAAAATACGCGCTTAAAAGAAGAAGTAAAACAAGCTAAAAAACGTCAAGAAGCCGCTCAAACAACAGTATCTCCAGCAGCTTCTGTAAGTTCTAGTCGTGTGGCGACTACCGCTACAAATTTTGATATTTTAAAACGTATCAGTCGTTTAGAAAAAGAAGTTTTTGGTAAACAAATTACCGAATAGATTAAGAAAACGATGCAATTTTTGGATAATCGCGTGGTAAATATTGCAATTTTATCATGAGGAAAGTCCATGCTAGCACTGGCTGTGATGCCAGTAGTGTTTGTGCTAGACAAAAAAATAAGTCTAGGGATGTGCTTTGCGCATTACGGCGGATAAAATGGCTAAGTCTTTGATAGGCCGGAGTAATTCTGAAAGTGCCACAGTGACGTAGCTTTTATGGAAACATAAAAGGTGGAACGCGGTAAACCCCTCAAGCTAGCAACCCAAACTTTGGTAGGGGCATGGAAAAGCTGGAAAAAGAACGGTCTTTTCTGACTGCATAAGCAGTAGACAGATGATTATCAAAAAAGGTGGTACCTAGTCACCTTTGGAACAAAACATGGCTTATAGAAAATTGCATAATAGGTGAGCTAGCTTTGGCTAGCTTTTATTGTCTTTAGTGAGGAATCATGAAAAAAACTTTCAATTTAATAGCAACTGCAGCAGCAGGTATTGAAGCTGTTGTCGGTAAAGAATTAAGAAACTTGGGTCTTGATTGTCAAGTAGAAAACGGCAGGGTTCTTTTTAAAGGAGATATTGAGACTATTGCTAAATCCAATCTCTGGCTGCGTTCAGCAGATCGAATCAAAATTGTAGTGGGAGAATTCCCTGCCAGAACATTTGAAGAACTGTTTCAGGGAGTCTATGCTCTTGATTGGGAAAATTATTTGCCTTTGGGCTGCCAATTTCCTGTTGCTAAGGCTAAATCTGTCAAGTCAAAGTTACATAATGAGCCGAGCATACAAGGCATTACGAAAAAGGCCGTTGTCAAGAAATTACAACATTATTTTCATAGACCTGACAGTGTACCTCTGCCAGAAGATGGGCCTGAGTTTAAAATAGAAATCTCTCTCCTTAAAGATCAGGCTAGAGTTATGATCGATACAACAGGACCAAGTCTATTCAAACGTGGTTACCGTACTGAAAAGGGTGGAGCTCCTATCAAAGAGAACATGGCAGCGGCTATTATTCTCTTAAGTAACTGGTTCCCTGATAAGCCTTTTGTTGATCCAACTTGTGGTTCAGGAACCTTTTGTATTGAGGCTGCTATGATTGGTATGAATATTGCACCTGGATTTAATCGCGATTTTGCTTTTGAAGAATGGCCTTGGGTGGATGAGGCACTTGTCACCCGGGTTCGTAATGAGGCAGATGAACAAGCAGACTATGATATTCAACTTGATATTTCAGGCTTTGATTTTGATGGCCGTATGGTAGAAATTGCTCGGAAAAATGCTAGAGAAGTTGGTCTTGAAGATGTTGTCAAATTGAAACAAATGCGTCTTCAAGACTTTAAAACCAATAAAATCAACGGCGTTCTCATTTCAAATCCACCTTATGGGGAAAGATTGCTTGATGACAAAGCAGTTGACATTTTGTATAATGAGATGGGTGAAACATTTGCTCCTTTAAAAACATGGAGTCAGTTTATTTTGACTAATGATACTGATTTTGAACAAAAATTTGGTAGAAAAGCGGATAAAAAGCGTAAGCTTTATAATGGAAGCTTAAAAGTTGATTTATATCAATTTTATGGTCAACGTGTCAAACGTGTGCTTAGATAGAAAGGCGGGAAGTGCGTGTCAGAAAAGGAAAAAAATCCAGTAGAAAACAGTGAGAGCAAAGACAGTCTTGATTTTCAAGATGCCAAGGAAATGACAGTTGGTGAAGCAGTTCGTAAAGATTCCGAAATTAAGGCCGGTGTAACTGAAGAAGATAGTGTTCTAGACCGTTATATTAAGCAACATCGTGATGAAGTAACCGCACGGAAATTTGATACTAGCAGTGATGATTTTGAAAGCATTGATACTAGCACACTTGATAATTTTATTAAGCAACAGCGTCAGGAATTAGTTGACACAGGTTTAATTGATCCCATTGAGGAGCCAGAAGAAGAAATACCTTCTGAATCAGCGATTTCTGCTGACACTGCTAAAGAGCAGAGCCTAGAAGATACCATTGTGGCACCAGCTATCAATCCGAATCAGGAGATCTGGAAGAAAGACGAATTTGATGATGTTCCTTTGTCAGATACGCAAGAGACTGCCAAATTAGATACTGAGGAGAAGTCTAGTTTTTTGACTGCTCCAACTTCTGATTTGGATAAGGATGATGTTGGGAATTCTGAAGATTTTGATGAAGATGATGAAACAAAACCGCCTTTTTATAAGCGTAAAAAAGTAATCATGGCATCATTTATCGTTTTACTTTTATTGGCTGCTGGTGCTACATACAGTGTTTATCAATTGAGCCATCACACAGCAAAAACTAAGAGAACAACAAAATCAACGTCAACAAAGAAATCAACAGATTTTACAGCAGCTTCTAAAAGGTTTGAAAAGTCTTATACGGCTTTCTTTGCGGATGCAAAGAGAACGAAGTTAAAAAACAATCAATTTGCTAACTTGCCTAAATTAGAAAAACATTTGAAAAAACTTAAGGACAGCAAATATTATGACGAGGCTAAAAAGAAGTATGAAAGCTTGAAGCGTCAAATTTCAGCGATTAATGCTGTAAATGGGAAATTTAAAACAACTGCCATTCTTAATGGTGATAAAAAAGCAGCTGCTGTTAAAGATAATGCTAATTTTGATGATATTTCAGAAAAGAGCTTAAATACAGGAAATGCTACATTAGATGCCCTTTTGAAATCTGTCATTGCTGATGGACGCAAACAATTAGAAGCTAATAATAAGAAATCAGGAAGCTCAGCTGCTTCATCAAATGCTAACAGCGGTACATCATCAAATACTGAAGGCAGTAATCAAAATGCTCAAGCTCCAGCTGCTGACTCCAATATACCAGCTAATGGCTCATCTGGATCTAATAATACATCTGGTAGCACATCACCAAGTACACCTGCTGCTCCAAATAATGGGACATCAAATGCAGGTGCTTCTGGTTATGGTATTTCCAACTATGATGTTTCTAAGCTGCAACGTGATCGTAGTCGAGTTCCTTATGACCAATCTAAGATTGCTGATAGTAACAATTCAGCTTGGGTCTTTAATGCAGGTATTTTAGAAAAAATAGTAGCTATTTCACAACAACGTGGTTATATTACAGGTAATGACTATATTCTTGAGAAAGTTAATATTATCAATGGTAATGGTTATTACAATATGTTTAAGCCAGATGGGACTTACCTTTTCTCAATTAATTGTAAAACAGGTTATTTTGTGGGAAATGCCGCCGGTCATTCGGATAAATTAGATTATTAAAAAAGAATGAGATGTTTAAAAGTGTTAGAGAGATACTTTGGATTATTTGCTTAAGAAAGACAAACATTGTTATCTTTTCATATTTTAAGACCAAATATTAAATAGGATGAATATCCCTTGACTACTCAGTAGCAGTTAGGGTATCCATCCTCTTTTTATTTTACACTAGATGACGCTCAAAAGGATCATCTGAAATGCCTTGTTTTAAAATCAGCTTTGCCCATTCTTTAGCTGAAAAAAGGCTATGATCTTTGTAATTCCCACAGGACTCAATAGTTGTTCCAGGGACATCTTTCCATGAGATTGTATTAGCAATTTCTTCTAAACTTGCTTTGATGACTGTGGCTATTTGGGTTGTTGTATGCTTACCCCACATGATGAGATGAAAACCAGTACGACATCCAAAAGGGGAACAGTCAATCATCCCGTCAGTACGCTGACGAATCAGCTTAGCCAGTAAATGTTCAATAGTATGAAGGCCTGCAGTCGGAATAGAGTCTTCATTAGGCTGTACTAAGCGAATATCAAAATTGGTAATAAGATCGCCTTTAGGTCCAAACTCTTCTGAAATAAGACGGACATAAGGGGCTTTTACAGCAGTGTGGTCAAGTTCAAAGCTTTCAACAGTAACTTCTTTTGTCATAGTAAACTCCTTTTAGTTTTATGATAATCATATCATAATTTAGAAAATGTTGCTGATAATTTTAGATTGTAGAAAATGGCATTTTATGATAAACTATAATTTGGATTTTCTAATCGAAATCCAATAATATTTTGAGGTAAAAGCATGTTAAATATTCTTTTAACTCTTGTTTTCTCCCTCATTGGTTTGGTTATTGGTTATGCAGTTATTTCGGCTCGTTTAAAGAAAGCTAAAGAAACCGCAGAACTGACTCTTTTAAATGCAGAACAAGATGCTGTCAATGCTCGCAGTAAAGCTGAAATGGATGCTGAGCATATCAAAAAAACAGCAGAACGTGAAAGTAAGGCCTATAAAAAGGAACTGCTTATAGAAGCAAAAGAAGAGGCTAGAAAATATCGTGAAGAGATTGAAAAAGAATTTAAGTCTGAAAGACAAGAGCTCAAACAAATGGATGCGCGTTTGACAGAGCGTGCAGCATCTCTTGATCGTAAAGATGAAAATCTAAGCAGCAAAGAACAATTGCTTGATAGTAAAGAGCAAAGTCTATCCGATAAATCTAGGCATATTGATGAGCGTGAACTACAAGTTAAACAATTAGAAGTTAAAAAGGCTGAGGAACTTGAGAAAATAGCGTCCTTAAGTCAAGAACAAGCACGCGGTATTATTCTTTCGGAAACAGAGAAAAATTTAGCGCATGATATTGCGAATCGTATTAAAGAAGCAGAGCGTGAAATCAAAGATAGAACGGATAAAACGGCTAAAGATTTGTTAGCTCAAGCTATGCAACGTCTAGCAGGAGATTATGTAGCTGAACAGACCATTACGACAGTTCATCTCCCTGATGATAGCATGAAAGGTCGTATTATCGGCCGCGAAGGTCGTAATATCCGAACGCTTGAGAGCTTGACAGGTATTGATATTATTATTGACGACACACCAGAGGTGGTTGTTTTATCAGGCTTTGATCCTATTCGTCGAGAAATTGCTCGTATGACTTTAGAAGCGCTTATCCAAGATGGCCGTATTCATCCTGCTCGAATTGAAGAATTAGTTGAGAAGAATCGTCTGGAAATGGACAATCGGATTCGTGAATATGGTGAAGCTGCCGCCTTTGAAATTGGCGCTCCCAATCTTCACCCTGATTTGATTAAACTGATGGGACGTTTGCAATTTAGAACGTCTTATGGACAAAATGTTCTTCGTCATTCTGTTGAAGTTGGTAAATTAGCTGGACTTTTGGCCAGTGAGTTAGGTGAAAATGTTGATTTAGCTCGCCGTGCCGGTTTTCTACACGATATTGGAAAAGCTATCGACCGTGAGGTTGAAGGCAGTCATGTTGAGATTGGAACAGAATTTGCTCGTAAATACAAGGAAAATCCTGTTGTGATTAACACTATTGCTAGTCACCATGGTGATGTGGAAGCTCAATCGGTCATTGCTGTTTTAGTTGCTGCTGCTGATGCGCTCAGTTCAGCTCGTCCGGGTGCTCGCAATGAGTCTATGGAAAATTACATCAAACGTCTGCGTGATTTGGAAGAAATAGCAACAAGCTTTGATGGTGTTCAAAATAGCTATGCCTTGCAAGCAGGCCGTGAAATTCGCATTATGGTTCAACCAGAAAAACTTTCTGATGATGATGTCACCATTTTAGCTCACAAGGTTCGTGAAAAAATTGAAAACAATTTGGATTATCCAGGTAATATTAAAGTTACAGTCATTCGTGAACTTCGTGCGATTGATTATGCTAAATGAGAAGAGCAGGGGTAGGAACAAAAATGTTCCGCCCTTTTATTGTGCAGTGGTTTCCGTTTAACACAGCGGTTGGTCGGAAATCCCTGTCTAATTCCATGAAGGAAAGTTTGTGTCAATACCCAATTAACTTTGCAAAAAGTGAGACGATAAGATCAAAATTAGGAAGTGTGTGGTGCTGTATTTTAATCGGATTGTATCAAGGAATTTAGGCATACTTTTGTTCGCTCCAAAACTTAAAAAAGCTATAAACAGGCTTTGTACGGTATGGGCACTTAAGCTGACTATGCAGTCGTAACGGAACACTTTGTAATGGCTAATAAGGCAGTCTTATTTAGTGAGGAGTATCCATCATTAACTATTGGAAGAAAGAGATAAAGTTAGGAAAAATTTCTTGATAATCCCTTGGCTTTTTGTTAAACTAGAAACAGAAACTTTAAGGAGCAAGAAATGTCTGAACGTGGTTTATTAATCGTTTTTTCAGGACCTTCTGGTGTTGGTAAAGGAACGGTTAGGCAGGAAATTTTTTCAACACCTGACCATCAATTTGAATATTCTGTTTCCATGACAACGCGTCCGCAAAGGTTGGGTGAAATTGATGGTGTTGATTACTTCTTTCGGACACGTGAGGAGTTTGAAGAACTCATTAAACAAGGCCAAATGTTAGAGTATGCTGAGTATGTTGGTAATTATTATGGCACACCTTTAACGTATGTAAATGAAACATTAGATAAAGGAATTGATGTCTTTCTTGAAATCGAGGTACAAGGCGCTCTTCAAGTTAAACAAAAGGTTCCAGACGGTGTTTTTATTTTCTTAACACCGCCGGATTTAGCAGAATTAAAGGATCGATTAGTTGGACGTGGAACAGACAGTCAGGAAGTAATTGCTCAACGCATTGAACGTGCTAAAGAAGAAATTGCCCTAATGCGCGAGTATGACTACGCTGTTGTCAATGATGAAGTAAAACTGGCAGCAGAACGAGTCAAGCATATTATTGAGACGGAGCATTTCCGTGTTGAACGTGTTATTGGCCGTTATCATAAAATGATTAATGAAGAATTGCCTTTACCCCTTAGATAAATTAGAAAAGAGATAAAACTTTTATGATGTTAAAACCATCAATTGATACCTTGTTGGATAAGGTACCATCAAAATATTCACTGGTTATTTTACAAGCTAAACGTGCACATGAACTTGAATCTGGAGCAACCCCAACTCAAGCCTTCACATCAGTTAAGCCAACCCTTCAAGCACTTGAAGAGATTGAAACAGGTAATGTCGTTATTCACCCTGATCCAGAAGCTAAACGTGCAGCTGTGAGAGCTAGAGCTGAAGCTGAACGTATTGCGAAAGAAGAGGAAGAACGCAAAATTAAAGAACAAATTGCAAAAGAGAAGGAAGAAGAAGGTGAGAAAATCTAAGGTTGGCATCAATCTTAGATTTTTTCATATTGAGGTAAGCTATGACAAAAATTGCAAAGGTCATTGTAGATGTGCCCTTAATGCAAACAGATAAACCCTTTTCTTATAAAATTCCAGAGGCATTATTACCAGTGATTACAGCAGGTTCACGTGTTCATGTTCCTTTTGGTAAAGGAAATCGATTATTACAAGGGTTTGTAGTAAGTGTAGATAGTGGATCAGCTCAGCATTTAAAAACAATTATTGACGTTTTAGATGTGGAACCGGTGCTTAATCAGGAGCAGTTGGAATTAGCAGATCAAATGCGTAAAACGGTTTTTTCTTATAAGATTTCTATTTTGAAATCAATGATTCCAAATCTCTTAAATTCTAATTATGATCGTTTGCTGAAACCTAAAAAAGGGCTATCTCAGGAAGAAAAGGACTTAATTTTTGCTGGTAAAAAACAGATAAATTTTTCGCAACTGAATCAAGAAATACAGACTAAAAGTTTAAGCTTGATACAGGCTGGTAAAATTGATATAGAATATTTAGCCAAGGATAGAAAGACAATTAAAACGCAAAAATGTTATGATGTTAATCTTGAAAAGTTATCTCATCTTCTTATCAATAAGCGAGCTAAAAAGCGGCAAGAACTGAAAGATTATCTTGCTAATCATCCGCAGTCCGGTCCTCTTTCGGATCTGTATCGGCTTTTTTCAAGAGAGGTTGTTCATTATTTTATAAAAGAAGCTGTTCTCAATATTTCACAAGTAGAAGTGAATCGTACCCAAAGCTATTTTGAAAATATTATTCAATCTGATTTTCTTGATTTAAACCCAGAACAGCAAACAGCAGTAGAGCAAATAACAGCTGCTATTGGTTTTTCTAATAAGCCTTATCTGCTTGAAGGAATTACAGGAAGCGGAAAAACAGAGGTCTATCTCCATGTTATTGATCAGACTTTGAAATTAGGCAAAACAGCCATTGTTCTAGTTCCTGAGATTTCGTTAACACCTCAGATGACTAGTCGCTTTATTTCTCGCTTTGGCAGTCAAGTTGCTATCATGCATTCGGGCTTGTCTGATGGTGAAAAATTCGATGAGTGGCGTAAAATGAAATCCAATCAAGCTAAAGTTGTTGTTGGAGCGCGCTCAGCTATTTTCTCTCCTTTAAAAAATATTGGTGCTATCATTATTGATGAAGAGCACGAGGCAACTTATAAACAAGAGTCTAGTCCACGCTATCATGCGCGGGAGGTGGCACTATTGCGTGCTCAATATCATCAGGCAGTTTTAGTCTTAGGCAGTGCGACGCCATCTATTGAGAGCCGAGCGCGAGCCAGCCGTGGTGTTTATAACTTCCTGCAGCTAAGTCAAAGGGCTAATCCTCAAGCACACATTCCCAAGGTAGAAATTGTAGATTTTCGTGATTATATCGGTCAGCAAAAAGTGAGTAATTTAACACCTGTTCTGCTAGATAAAATTAAAGATCGTCTAATAAAAAAGGAACAGGTCGTTCTTATGCTTAATCGTCGCGGGTATTCTAGTTTTATTATGTGCCGTGACTGCGGTTATGTTGATAACTGTCCTAATTGTGATATCTCCTTAACTTTACACATGGATACCAAAACAATGAATTGTCACTATTGTGGCTTTTTAAAAGGAATTCCTTACGTCTGTCCTAATTGTCAAAGTCGGCAAATTCGTTATTATGGAACGGGAACGCAAAAAGCTTATGATGAATTAAAACAAGTTTTGCCAGAAGCACGCATTTTACGGATGGATGTTGATACAACCAAAAGAAAGGGAGCGCATGAGAAGATTCTGACGAAATTTGGTCGTCATGAAGCCGATATTCTTTTAGGAACGCAAATGATTGCCAAAGGACTTGATTTTCCTAATGTTACTTTGGTTGGTGTATTAAATGCAGATACTTCACTTAATTTGCCGGATTTTCGCTCAAGTGAGCGTACTTTTCAACTTTTAACCCAGGTGGCAGGACGCGCAGGCCGTGCAAATAAACCGGGTGAGGTTTTGATTCAAACCTATAATCCTAATCATTATGCTATTCAGTTGGCAAGGGAACAGGACTATGAAGCTTTTTATCGCTACGAAATGAGAATTCGTAAGGCACTTTCCTACCCACCCTACTATTTCACAGTTGGCTTAACTCTATCACATAAAGATGAGCAAGAGGTTATCAAAAAATCTTATGAGATAGTGACATTGATCAAGGAAGGACTGACAGATAAGATTAAAATATTGGGTCCAACACCCAAACCTGTCGCTAGGACGCATAATCTTTATCATTATCAAATTATCATTAAGTATCGTTTTGAAGACCAGTTGGAGATTGTTTTAAATCATATTTTAGATTTAACTCAAGCTAAAGAAAATAAAAAGTTACGTTTGATTATTGATTATGAGCCACAAAGTTTTATGTAAAACACTTTAAACTTGCCAAGTGCTTATGGTAGATTGGTGACACACTAATGAGGTTACAAATGACAAAATTAATTTTTATGGGGACACCTGATTTTTCAGCAACTGTTCTCAAAGGTTTACTAGAGGACAGTCATTATCATGTCTTAGCAGTTGTTACACAGCCAGATCGTGCTGTTGGTCGTAAAAAAGAAATTAAGATGACGCCTGTTAAACAACTTGCTTTAGAACATGGTTTAAAGGTTTATCAGCCTGAGAAGTTATCAGGTTCATCGGAAATGGTAGAATTAATGAATTTGGGTGCTGATGGTATTGTGACAGCTGCCTTTGGTCAATTTTTACCAATGATATTGATTAATTCTGTTGATTTTGCTGTCAACGTTCACGCATCCTTGCTTCCTAAATATCGCGGTGGGGCACCTATTCATTATGCTATTATCAATGGAGATAAGAAAGCTGGCGTAACCATCATGGAAATGGTCAAAGAGATGGACGCTGGGGATATGATTGCAAAGGCTTCAACACCAATTACGGATGCAGATGATGTTGGTACGATGTTTGAAAAGTTAGCTGTCATTGGGCGTGACTTACTTTTGCAGACTCTTCCAGACTATCTGTCTGGTAAAATTGAGCCACAGGCTCAGGATGATAGTCAAGCAACTTTTTCTCCTAATATCAGTTCTCAAGAAGAAAAAATTGATTGGAGCAAATCTGCCCGAGATATTTTCAATCAAGTCCGTGGTATGAATCCTTGGCCAGTTGCTCATACTCTGCTTGATGGTAAACGTTTTAAAATTTATGCTGTTGAAGTCGTTAATGGGGCTGGAAATCCGGGAGAAATCATTGAAAAAACGAAGAAAGCTTTGATTGTAGCTGCAAACCAAGATGCTTTATCATTAAAATTGGTTCAGCCTGCTGGAAAACCTAAAATGTCTATCACTGACTTTTTAAACGGCCTAGGTCAAAAACTTAAAGTGGGTGATTATTTTGGGAAATAAGCAACCAACTGCACGTAGTGGTGCCCTTTTTGTCTTAACTGAAATTTTTGATAAGACTGCCTATAGCAATATCGCTTTAAGGCACTATTTAAGCAAGCACAAACTTTCTCAGGCTGATAGATCCTTACTGACTGAGCTCGTTTATGGGACCTTGACTCGCAAGATTACCTTGGAATGGTATCTTGCTCATTATATTGAAGATCGCAATAAATTAGAAACTTGGATCTATTATTTACTAATGCTTAGCCTTTATCAAATTCTTTATTTAGATAAAATTCCTCAGCATGCTATTGTTAATGAAGCTGTTGATCTGGCAAAAAGCAGAAATAGAGGTGCTGAAAAGTTAGTCAATGCTGTGTTAAGGCAGTTTTTACGCCAAAAAAGACCTGACATAACTGTCATTAAACGAAAAAATAAACGTTATTCCATCACCTATTCTGTACCCGTTTGGCTAGTTAAAAAAATGGTTGACCAATTCGGTGAAGATAGGGCAATCAGCATTTTGAAAAGTCTTTTAGTTCGAAGTAAGGCTAGTATTCGTGTGGTTAATCCTGATCAAATAGAAGTGATAGCAAAAGCAACAGGAGCCAAAAAATCGGTTTTATCACCTTGTGGTCTGGTCAAAGCATCAGGTCAGTTTTTTGATAGTGATTTATTTAAACAGGGAAAGATCACCATTCAAGATGAGAGCAGTCAGTTAGTAGCGCCCACTTTAGCTATTAAAGGAAATGAGACTGTTCTAGATGCTTGCAGTGCCCCCGGAGGAAAAGCTGTCCATATAGCTTCTTATTTGACGACAGGCCAGATTATAGCACTTGACTTGTATGATCATAAACTAAAATTAATCAAAGATAATGCAGACCGTCTAAAAGCCGCTAATTATATAAAGCCGCAAAAATTAGATGCTAGAAAAGTCCATAAATACTTTGCTAAGGATACATTTGATAAAATTTTAGTTGATGCTCCTTGTTCAGGAATTGGCTTGATTAGGCGTAAACCAGATATTAAGTATAATAAGGATAGTAAGGATTTTACCAGTTTACAAAAAATTCAGTTAGAGATTTTAGATAGTGTTTGCCAAACTATAAAAAAAGGTGGTATAATAACATACAGCACATGTACTATTTTTGCTGAAGAGAATCAAATGGTACTTAAACAATTTTTGGAACAGCATCCAAATTTTGAACAGGTAAAATTAAATCATAAAAAGAAAGATATTGTCGTTGATGGTTGTCTTCTTATTACACCTGAACAATATCTAACAGACGGTTTTTTTATCAGCCAAGTTAAGCGTATTTCGTAAGATTTAGGAGGAGGCTGACCTTGTCAGACAACGAGCATATGAAAATTTCCCTTTTTACAGATATTGGACAGAAGCGTTCTAATAATCAAGATTTTATCAATAAATTTGATAATCGTGCGGGGCATACACTGATTGTATTGGCAGATGGCATGGGCGGTCATCGTGCTGGAAATATAGCCAGTGAGATGACCGTTACTGATTTGGGGCGCGAATGGATTAATACAGACTTAACGGACTTAGGACAAATTCGTGATTGGCTGGTTAATAATATCGAAAAAGTTAATCGTCGGATTTATGAATTGGGTCAAACAGATGATTTTCAAGGTATGGGGACAACTATTGAGGCCTTAGTTATCATTGAAAATAATGTTCTTTTTGCTCATATTGGTGATTCACGAATTAGTTTAATTCACGATGGGGTTTATACGCAATTGACTAGTGATCACTCTCTAGTTAATGAATTAGTTAAGGCTGGCCAAATAACAGAAGAAGAGGCTGCTAGCCACCCTCAAAAAAATATTATCACACAATCTATTGGACAAGCTAGTCCAGTTGAACCAGATCTTGGTATTCAAACCTTAGGAGCAAATGATTATCTTTTAGTTAATAGTGATGGTTTGACGAATATGATTTCGAATGAAGCTATTGTTGCTGTTCTAACTGATGAAACAAAGGACTTAGATGAAAAAGCCAAGCATTTGATTCAATTAGCTAATGATGCAGGTGGGCTTGACAATATCACTGTAGCCTTAATTCACGCCGAAAGTGAGGGAGATCAATGATTCAGATTGGCAAATTATTTGCTGGTCGTTATCGGATTCTCCAGTCTATCGGACGAGGTGGGATGGCGGATGTTTATTTAGCTAATGATTTGATTTTAGATAATGAGGAAGTGGCCATTAAGGTTCTACGTACGAATTATCAGACAGATCAGGTTGCTGTGACACGTTTTCAGCGGGAAGCACGTGCCATGGCAGAACTTAATCATCCTAATATTGTAGCCATTCGTGACATTGGAGAAGAAGACGGTCAGCAATTCCTTGCAATGGAATATGTTGATGGCGCCGACTTGAAGAAATACATTCAAGATCACGCTCCTTTATCAAATGCTGAAGTCATTAGAATCATGAAAGAGGTTCTTTCTGCTATGACTCTTGCCCACCAAAAGGGCATTATTCATCGGGATTTAAAACCTCAAAATGTTTTACTGACCAAAGATGGAACGGCTAAAGTAACAGACTTTGGTATTGCTGTGGCTTTTGCTGAAACGAGTTTGACCCAAACCAATTCAATGCTGGGTTCAGTACATTACTTATCTCCTGAACAGGCGCGTGGTTCTAAGGCTACTGTTCAAAGTGATATCTATGCAATGGGAATTATGCTTTTTGAAATGCTGACGGGGCATATTCCCTATGATGGCGATAGTGCTGTTACAATTGCTTTGCAGCATTTTCAAAAGCCTTTACCATCTATTATTGCTGAGAATAAAAATGTCCCTCAAGCTCTTGAAAATGTTGTTATTAAAGCAACAGCTAAACGATTAACGGACCGCTATCATTCAACGCAGGAGATGTTGCAGGATTTAAGAACGTCTCTGCAGCCGAATCGCAGCCGTGAAAGAAAGCTTGTTTTCAGTGATGCTTCAGATACAAAACCACTACCAAAACTGGAACAGGCAGCAGCAAACTCTTTAGCTGCTCAGTCCTTAAAAAACAAAACTTCCAATCAGGATAAAGTAGATCATAAATCTAAGCCTAAAACCAAACCACAACCTAAGCCTAAGAAAAAAAGACATTTTTTAGCTCGTTTCTTTAAAATCTTCTTTATATTAGTTGCCATTGGTATTGCTGTTTTGACCTACCTGGTTCTGACAAAACCGAGTACTGTTTCAGTTCCTGACGTTTCAGGAGATAAATTATCAACGGCCAAGATGATTATTAGAAAATCGGGTCTTAAGGTGGGTGACGTTCAAAAAATTGAGGATGATAACGTTGGTGCTGGAAAGGTCGTAAGAACTAATCCAAGTGCAGGCAGTAAAAAACGTGAAGGTTCTAGTGTTGATATTTTTGTAGCTAGTGCTAAGGGATTTAAGATGGAGGACTATACCGGTCAAGATTACAAGGATGCTATTGATAATCTGACTAATAATTATGGTGTTTCTAGGGACAGTATTGTTCTTAAGGAAGTTTCATCTGATGACTACAGTGGTGGAACTGTTATCGGTCAATCACCAAAACCCGGAAAGACCTATCATCCTAGCAGTGATAAAAAAATAACTCTCAAGGTTGTCAAAGTCACTATGCCAAATCTTAAAAATTCTACTTATGAAGAGGCTGTCAGTACTTTAACAGCTATGGGGATTTCTTCAAGCCGTATAAAAGCTTATGATGCCAGCGATTACTCATCAGAAATTTCATCACCATCATCTTCGTCACTCGTTGTCGGTCAAAGTCCTTATTATGGTAATACTGTCAGTCTGTCATCTAATGATGATATTATCTTGTATGTTTCAACATCAGGTGGCTCTCATTCTGGTTCGTCGTCGTCTGAATCTTCGAACAGTGAAGGAACAACATCAAGCGAAGCCTCGACAGACTCTAGTTCAAGTGCGACGACAACTTCACATTAAATAAAGAAATAGGTAAAACAAGGACTGAGAAGAATCTTCCCAATCCTTGTTTTTATATATCATGGCTCGAACTATTGAATGATATAGGCGGTTAATTATATGATGTTATTAGGTCATCATGTCAATTCAAGTTATGTTTATGATCTGTTGATAATAATGTTATCATTTAATGCAGGTATACTCATATGTTGTAGTTATTATATTTATAAGATTAAGGTTCTTGCCTCAGCCTCCTTGTTTGAAGAGATAACTTTTTTGTTATCAAACTTGTATCCGTCTAGGATTAAGACTGTATAAGATTGATGTATGATAACTAAGCTATGGCGTCTTTGATATTTGAAAAATTCTCTTTATCTTTAGTGTTATCTGGTCTAGATCAAGAGGTGAAATTTATCCTAAATTTTGATACAATGACTAATAATTGTAGAACTGAAGGAAGCCTTATGCGAAAATTTCAATTTTTTTTGGTTGTTGAAACCATCTTAATTGCTTTAGCTTTTATGACTATTCTGGCGAGTAATCTCTCAAGTTTTATCTTGATTGTGGTTATTACTCTTTTAGCCTTGAGATTTTATCGTTTAGGCAGTCGAAATGACTTTTTATTGACAGCTAGTTTACTTTTACTTTTTCTTATTTTTATGCTCAATCCTTATACAATTGCTGCGGTACTTGTTGGAATCCTTTATGTTATGATTAATCATTTTGCTCAAGTCAAAAAGAAGAATCGCTACGCTTTATTAACCTTGCAAGAAGAAGGTTTAGATGTGACTAAAAAACCACATCAGTGGATTGGTAATGATGAACATGTGGAAACAGATACCTATGCTTTTGATGATATCAATGTTATTCGTCTCAGCGGAAGTGATGTGATTAATCTCAGTCAGGTCATTGTAAGTGAACAAAATAATGTGGTCATGATTCGTAAAGTTTACGGACCTACCAAGATTTTAGTTCCTGTTGATGTCTCAGTTAGTTTGGATGTTAGCAGCATCTATGGCTATGTTCGCTTTTTTGATGCACCAGAATATGATTTGCGCAATGAGGAAATTAGACTGTCTGATCATATAGATGGAAGAACCAAATCTGTAAAAATTATCATCAATGTCATTGCGGGCTTGGTGGAGGTAGAACGTATATGAAAAAAAAGACGATCTTAATGATTTTTTTATACGCGGCAGTTACCATCATTTCCATTGTTTTTGTCATTATTAACAGTCTTAATCTTGATTTGAAAAGTTTGTTAGCTGATTGGCTTGTTCTTGAGCAATTTATTTTATCGCTTCTTGCTGCCTTTATTTCCTTGACTTTTCTTTTACTGTTGGTATGGATGATTTTAGATGATAATAGCAAACGCCACCTCAACCAAAATTTAAAACGCATTCTGCTTAATCAGGCCATCACACAGGAAGATGATACCGAATTAGGGAAAAACGTTAATCGCCTTTCTCGTAAAATGCAGCAGTTAACTAATAATTTGCAAAAGACGGAAAATACCTATATTGCCAGCAGTCAGGAAATTGTCAAAAAGGAGAGAAAACGCATTGCTCGAGATTTACATGACACAGTGAGTCAAGAACTGTTTGCCTCTTCTATGATTTTGTCAGGTGTTTCTCATAATCTTGATCAATTGGAAAAAAAACAACTGCAGACACAATTATTAGCTATTGAAGATATGCTCAACAATGCTCAGAATGACTTGCGAGTCCTTTTACTGCATTTGCGTCCTACAGAATTAGAAGGAAAGACACTTTCAGAAGGACTTGCTATGATTCTTAGAGAATTAACTGATAAGAGTAATATTGAGGTCGTTTATAAGGAAGATATTGGGGAACTTCCTAAAACGATTGAAAGCAATTTTTTCCGAATTGCTCAAGAATTTATCAGCAATACTCTTAAACATGCCAAGGCTAGTCGTCTAGAAGTTTATTTGTATCAAACTTCTTCAAAAGTCCAGCTGAAGATGATTGATGATGGTATTGGTTTTGATATGGATGTCGTTCGAGATTTGAGTTACGGCTTGAAAAACATCGAAGATCGCGTTAATGATTTAGCTGGGACAGTAAAGTTTTTAAGTGCTGAAAATAAGGGGGTTGTTATGGATATCCATGTACCAATAATGAAAGGAGATGCTGATGAGTAAAACAAAAGTTATACTGGTTGATGATCATGAAATGGTTCGATTGGGTTTGAAAAGTTTTCTTAATTTACAAGATAATGTAGAAGTTATCGGTGAGGCTAGCAATGGCCGTCAAGGTATTGACTTGGCTTTAAAATTAAAACCAGACGTTGTTGTCATGGACTTGGTTATGCCAGAAATGGATGGTGTAGAAGCCACTCTTGAACTTCTAAAAGATTGGAAAGAAGCCAAAATTCTAGTTTTAACCAGTTATTTAGATAACGAAAAAATTTATCCTGTCATTGAAGCAGGTGCTAAAGGTTATATGTTGAAAACTTCCAGCGCAGCTGAAATTTTGAATGCCATTCAAAAAGTAGCTAAGGGAGATTTAGCGATTGAAACAGAAGTTGATAAGAAAATCAAGGATCATCATAATAATCCTGATTTGCATGAAGATTTAACAGCGCGTGAACGAGACATTTTGGCTTTACTTGCTAAGGGTTATGATAACCAAACGATTGCTGATGAGCTTTTCATTTCTTTGAAGACTGTCAAAACACATGTTTCTAATATCTTATCGAAATTACAAGTTGATGATCGGACCCAAGCCGTTGTCTATGCTTTTCAGCATCATTTAGTGCCACAGGACGAAAATTAGACTCTGTGTTATAATAAAATGGGTTATTCAAAAAAGGAGAACAATGGATCTTAGAATAAAAAACAAAGCCAAAAAAATAAAAGCTGTCTTTTTTGATATTGATGATACCTTACGCATCAAAGATACAGGTTATATGCCTGATTCAATCAAAAAAGTCTTTGAAAGCTTACAAGAAAAGGATATTTTAACTGGTATTGCTTCAGGGAGGGCACCTTACGGTGTTGTTCCAGAAATTCGTCAATTAAATCCAGATTTTTTTGTCACCATTAATGGTTCCTATGTGATTAATCATAAAGGTGAAGAATTATCTAATGATCCAATTCCTAAAGATATTATTGAAAAATATGTTGTTTGGTGCCAAGAAATTGGTATTGAGTATGGTTTTGCTGGTAAAGACAAAGCTGTTGTTTCAAAACGAACAGAGTTGGTTGATAAGGCTCTAGTCCCTGTTTATGGTTTTTGTCCTGTTGAACCCGATTTTTATAAAAATCATGAGGTTTATCATATGTGGACCTTTGAGGATGTGGGTGACAGCTTACAACTTTCAGATGAATTGAAAGAAGATGTCCGTTTGGTACGTTGGCATGAAAATTCTTCAGATGTTATTAAGAATGGTATTTCCAAAGCGTCAGGACTTGCTCATGTTCTAAAAAAAGTCCATTTAAAACCAGAAAATGTTCTTTTCTTTGGTGATGGACCAAATGATATGGAAATATTTGATTATGTTGGTCTCAAAGTTGCCATGGGCAATGGTCATGGTGATTTAAAAGAGAAAGCTGATTTTATTACAAAAAATGTAGAAGAAGATGGCATTTTGTATGCCTTGGAGGAATTAGGTTTGGTAGAAAAAGAATTACAATTTCCACAATTAGATGTGACTAATGATGATGCCCCTATGGCTCTTATCAAAACGAATTATGGCGATTTAAAGGTGAAATTATTCCCTAAACAGGCCCCAAAAACAGTAGCCAATTTTGTTGCTTTAGCTAAGGATGGCTACTATGATGGTGTGATTTTCCACCGCGTTATTAAAGACTTCATGATTCAAGGTGGCGATCCAACTGGTACTGGTATGGGTGGCGAATCCATCTATGGTGAGCGTTTTGAAGATGAATTTTCAGAGGAACTTTACAATCTTCGAGGCGCCCTTTCTATGGCCAATGCAGGTCCAAATACCAATGGGAGTCAATTTTTCATTGTTCAAAATCAGAATCTTCCATATAGCGCTAAAGAATTAGAACGTGGCGGTTGGCCTAAGGAAATTGCAGCAGCCTATGCCGAAAATGGAGGAACACCGCATCTTGACCGCCGTCATAGCGTTTTTGGTCAACTAGTTGATCAAGCTTCTTATGAAGCTCTTGATAATATTGCTAATGTTGATACAGGAGCTGCTGATAAACCTATAGATGACATTATGATTGAGAGCATCGAGGTGATTGATGATGAAAATAGGGGATAAGCTAAAAGGAAAAATCACAGGAATTAAGCCTTACGGTGCCTTTGTCCAATTAGAAAATGGCTCAATTGGTCTCATCCATATTTCAGAAATCAAAACGGGTTATATTGATAATATTTATCAGACATTATCGGTTGGTCAAGAAGTTCTTGTTCAAGTCGTTGATTATGATGAATATAGTCAAAAAGCCAGTCTTTCTTTGCGAACTTTGGAAGAAGAAAAACATCATTACCAACATCGCCATCGTTTTTCCAATAATCGTTTAAATATTGGTTTTAAACCTTTAGAAGAACATTTACCAATCTGGGTTGAAGAAAATCTTGGTTATTTGAAAAAGGATCAAGATGAGAGTGATAATCAAGCTAAGGATTAAGTGTTCGTTAAAAAACTGCATCTTTAAGTTGGACAGAAAAATCCAAAACTTAAAGATGCAGTTTTTTATTTTATATTTTTAAAAATAACAGTCAATGCCATGTTCTAGAAAAACAGATTGGTAATCATAAAGGTCTTCCGGATGAAGAGCTGTGTAGCCGGACATTTCATATTTCCGATTGAGGAATTTGTACTTATTTTCTCCAAATTGATGAAAAGGAAGCAGTTGGACTTTATCTACTTGAATATCATTAAAAAGTTTTGCAAAGTGTTCAGCATCATCTAAGGAATTATTAAAATCAGGAATGACAGGAATTCTCAAAACGATTGTTTTTTTGTGCGTAAAGGTATAATGAATGTTTTGGATGATAAGATTATTATTGACACCAGTTACTTTGCGATGTCGAATAGTATTGTAATGTTTCAAATCAGTGTAAATAAAATCAACATATTGAATCAAATCGGTAAATTTTTCATGCTCGGCAAAAGCTGTTGTTTCAATGGCTGTATGGAGTCCTTCTTCTTTGGCACATTTAAGAATGGCCTTGGCAAATTCAAATTGGGCAAAAATTTCACCACCAGACAGCGTGAGACCACCTCCGGATTCCTCATAGAAATCAACATCCTTTTTAACTTCTGATATGATGTCCTCCACTGTTTTTTCTTCTCCCATAATCATTGGTAATTTTGTTTCGGCATCCAGCATTTGTTCGGGTTTATATTTTTGAGATTCAGGATTAGAGCACCAAGGACAGCGTAAGGGACAACCCTTTAAAAACACAGTTGTGCGAATACCAGGGCCATCATGGATGGAAAAATGCTGGATATTAAAGATAATTCCTTTTTCGCTAGTCATATTTTTGCCTTTCTTTTTTTAACTTATAATCAGTTTATCAGAAAAACGAAACAAAATCAATTACGAACGTAATGCCGTTGGCTTTATTTTTTATATTCTATTTGGTAAAATAAATCTAGAGGTGATTATTATGAAACGTTTAGATGAGATTATTAACTTAGTTTCTCAGGAGAAAAAAATAGATGTTAATACCTTATCTGAAAAATTAGGCGTATCGAAAGTAACTATTCGTAAAGATTTAGATAAATTGGAAAGCAAAGGATTGCTGCATCGTGAGCACGGTTATGCAGTATTAAATAGTGGTGATGACTTAAATGTCAGGCTTTCTTACAACTATAATATCAAAAAGCGTATTGCTGCAAAGGCAGTTGAATTGGTACGTGACAATGAAACCATTATGATTGAATCAGGTTCAACCTGTGCTTTGTTAGCGGAAGCTATTTGTCAAAGTAGACGCAATGTCAAAATTATTACCAATTCTTGTTTTATTGCAACTTACATTCGAAAGTATGATTCTTGTCAAGTGATTTTACTTGGTGGTAATTATCAACCTAATTCTGAAGTAACTGTTGGCCCCTTGCTAAAAGAAATGCTTAAGCTGTTTCATGTTGAAAAGTTGTTTGTAGGAACGGATGGCTTTGACGATGAGTTAGGGTTTATGGGAAAAGACATGATGCGATGTGAAGTTGTTCAATATATGGCTGAATCTGCTGATGAATTGGTTGTCTTAACAGATTCAAGTAAATTTGCTAAGCGTAGTTTGGTCAATCAATTTACTTTGAGTCAAGTTTCGCAAGTCATAACAGATTCTGCCATTTCAGAAGCAAGACGTGAGCATTTAATAGCTAATCATATTAATCTAAAATTGGTCAATTAAAGCATGATATGAGACGGTTGTGAATAACAAGAAAAACAGTTATTCGTAAGGAGATATGTCTTTATGATATTGACTGTAAATTCTTAATAAAAGGTAAAATTGGATCAGTATTTCATTTGTAAAAACTGGTCTTTTTCTTTAAATACAGACTGTCTTTTATGAAAAATGGTTGCATTTTATTAAAATTGGTGTTATTATAGTTTCGAAAGAAAATATAATTATTACGAACATAAAAAGGAGAAGGAGAATGGTAATTCCGCTTTTAACTCAAAAGTACACAAATGATGTTCAAAAGAATTCTCAAAAACACTTTGGTTATTTGACGGAACGCATGTACAGTTATCGTGATAAGGTACTTGATAAAAAGCCTTATATTGATGCCGAACGTGCCATTCTTGCTACAGAAGCCTATAAAGAACATCAAGAAAAACCAAATGTCCTTAAGAGGGCTTACATGCTTAAAAACATTTTAGAAAAAATGTCGCTCTATATTGATGATGAGACGATGATTGTTGGAAATCAAGCTTCTAGTGATAAAGATGCTCCAATCTTTCCGGAATATACACTCGAATTTGTTTTGAATGAATTGGACCTCTTTGAAAAGCGTGACGGTGACGTTTTCTATATCACAGAAGAAACCAAAAAGCAGATTCGTGACATTGCCCCTTTTTGGGAAAATAATAACTTGCGTGCTCGTGCAGGTGCGATGCTCCCAGATGAAGTACAGGTCTATATGGAAACAGGCTTCTTTGGTATGGAAGGCAAGATGAATTCTGGTGATGCTCATTTAGCAGTCAATTATCAAAAGTTGCTGGAATTGGGACTTGTCGGTTTTGAAGAACGGACACGTGAAGCTAAGGCCGATCTTGACTTAACAGACCCAGCTAGTATCGATAAATATCATTTTTATGATTCTATTTTAGTGACAATTGACGCAGTCAAAACTTATGCCCAACGTTTTGTAACTTTAGCTAAAGAGATGGCAGAAACTGCAGCGGCTAAGCGCCGAAGAGAATTACTGGAGATTGCGGCCATTTGTGAACGGGTGCCTTATTATCCAGCACGCACCTTTGCAGAAGCTGTGCAATCGGTTTGGTTCATCCAATGTATTCTGCAAATTGAATCAAATGGTCATTCCCTTTCTTACGGGCGTTTCGATCAATACATGTATCCTTATGTTAAAGCAGATTTAGAAGCAGGTCGTGAAACGGAAGACTCCATTGTTGAACGTTTGACCAATTTATGGATTAAGACACTTACCATCAACAAGGTTCGCAGTCAAGCACATACTTTTTCATCTGCTGGCTCACCGCTTTATCAAAATGTCACTGTTGGAGGTCAGACGCGCGCTAAGAAGGATGCAGTTAATCCTTTATCTTTCCTTGTTTTGAAATCTGTTGCGCAGACACATTTACCACAGCCAAATTTGACGGTTCGTTATCATGCTGGTCTCAACCCTGATTTTATGAATGAGGCGATTGAGGTCATGAAACTTGGTTTTGGGATGCCGGCCTTTAACAATGATGAAATTATTATTCCATCATTCATCGCTAAGGGTGTGGCAGAAGAAGACGCTTACGATTACTCAGCAATCGGCTGCGTTGAAACGGCTGTTCCTGGCAAATGGGGCTATCGTTGTACGGGTATGAGTTATATGAATTTTCCTAAAATATTGCTTATTACCATGAACAATGGTATTGATCCAGCTTCTGGCAAACGCTTTGCGCCTGAATTTGGGCATTTTGTCGATATGACATCTTACGAAGATCTTAAGTCTGCATGGGATAAGACGCTCCGCTATTTGACGCGTATGAGTGTTATTGTCGAAAACGCTATTGACCTCAGTTTGGAACGGGAAGTTCCAGATATTCTTTGTTCTGCCTTGACAGATGATTGTATTGGTCGTGGCAAACATTTAAAAGAAGGTGGTGCCGTTTACGACTATATTTCTGGACTTCAAGTTGGGATTGCTAACCTTTCAGATTCTCTTGCAGCTGTCAAAAAATTAGTTTTTGAAGAAAAACGCTTAACAACAGCTGAACTTTGGGAAGCTTTGCAATCGGATTATGCTGGTGAACATGGCGGAGAAATTCGTCAAATGCTGATTAATGACGCTCCTAAGTACGGCAATGACAATGATTATGCTGATCAATTGGTATGTGATTGTTACGATGTTTATGTTGATGAAATCGCTAAATATCCAAATACACGCTATGGTCGAGGCCCAATCGGTGGTATTCGTTATTCAGGAACATCATCCATTTCAGCTAATGTTGGTCAAGGACGTGGAACACTAGCAACTCCGGATGGCCGTCATGCAGGGACACCGCTTGCAGAAGGCTGTTCACCATCTCATAATATGGATAAAAACGGTCCAACTTCGGTACTCAAATCAGTATCTAAATTACCAACCGCTGAAATTGTTGGAGGTGTCCTTCTCAATCAAAAAGTAAATCCACAAACCTTATCAAAAGAAGAAGATAAGCAAAAACTCATTGCACTTCTTCGAGCTTTCTTTAATCGTTTACATGGCTATCATATTCAATACAATGTTGTCTCTCGTGAAACTCTGATTGATGCTCAAAAGCACCCTGAGAAACATCGCGATTTGATTGTACGGGTTGCGGGCTACTCAGCCTTCTTCAATGTTCTTTCTAAAGCAACTCAAGACGATATTATCGCTCGTACAGAACATGCACTTTGAGAAAAAGAGGAAAAGAAAATGGAATTTATGCTTGATACACTCAACTTAGCAGACATTGAAAAATGGGCAGCAATCCTACCATTAGCTGGGGTAACTTCCAACCCATCAATTGCTAAAAAAGAAGGAAAAATTGATTTTTTTGAGCAAGTGAAAAGGGTTCGTACCATTATTGGTGAAGAACCAAGTATTCATGCACAAGTGGTTGCGGCAGATGTGGAAGGGATTATTAAAGATGCCCACAAACTTCAAGATGAACTTGGCGGCAATCTCTATGTTAAAGTGCCTGTCTCTCCAACTGGCTTAACAGCGATGAAGCAACTAAAAGAAGAAGGATTTCAAATCACTGCTACGGCTATTTATACAGTTTTTCAAGGCCTTTTAGCCATTGAAGCTGGCGCAGACTATCTTGCCCCTTACTATAATCGTATGGAAAATCTTAATATAGACCCAATTGAGGTGATTGGTCAACTTGCTCAGGCTATTGAGTGTCAACAAGCTTCTGCAAAAATCTTGGCAGCAAGCTTTAAAAATGTTACTCAGGTTGCCAAGGCTTTAGCAGCGGGTGCTAAAGCCGTTACTGCTGGTGCAGATATTTTTGCTGCTGGTTTTGCCAATCCATCCATTCAAAAAGCTGTTGATGATTTTGCAGCAGATTGGGAAAGCACACAAGGACGTCCTTATATTTAAAAAATAAAAGGACTTTACTTTAGAAGGAGGTTTCATGATGAAAATTTTTGCCAGCCCATCACGTTATATTCAGGGTGAAAAAGCTTTATTTGAAAATGCAAAAGCTATTATTAATTTGGGTTCTCATCCTATCCTTTTAACAGACAATGTCGTTTATGATATTGTTGGTAAACGTTTCGAAACTTATCTTAACCAAGAAGGATTGATAGTAGATCGTATAGCCTTTAATGGTGAAGCTTCAATAAACGAAATTGATCGCGTTGTTGCTATAGCTAAAGAAAAGGGAAATGATTTAATTATTGGTCTTGGTGGGGGAAAGACGATTGACAGTGCTAAAGCCATTGCTGATTTATTAGAGATACCTGTTATTATTGCTCCTACAGTTGCCTCGACAGATGCTCCAACATCAGCCTTGTCCGTCATTTATACTGACCAAGGTGCTTTTGAAAAATACATTTTCTATTCCAAAAACCCAGATCTTGTTTTAGTAGATACTGAAGTCATCAGTAAATCTCCAGTTATTCTACTGGCTTCGGGAATTGCAGATGGACTTGCTACTTGGGTAGAAGCAAGAGCTGTGCTTCAAAAAAATGGGCAAACAATGACTGGTGCAGGGCAAACTTTGGCTAGCCTTGCTATTGCCCAAGCCTGTGAGCGTACTTTATTTGCAGATGGTCTACAAGCGCTGGCAGCTTGTGAAGCAAAAGTAGTGACAAGAGCACTTGAAAATGTTATAGAGGCTAATACCTTATTAAGTGGTTTAGGGTTTGAAAGTGCAGGTTTGGCCGCAGCTCACGCTATTCATAACGGTTTTACAGCCTTAACGGGAGATATTCATCATCTGACACATGGTCAAAAAGTTACTTATGGAACCTTAACGCAACTCTTTCTTGAAAATCGTCCAAAAGAAGAAATTGATAAGTATATTCATTTTTATAGAGCAATTGGCATGCCAACGACTTTAGAAGAAATGCATTTGGGAGATGCTGACTATTCTGAACTTCTAAAGATTGGCCAACAAGCTACAATTGAAGGCGAAACGATTCATCAAATGCCATTTGAAATTAAGGCAGGTGATGTTGCCAATGCACTCTTAGCAGTAGATCAGTACGCTAGATCATTAAAATAATAAACGAAATATTTACCAATTAATGGCACTGAAGACGAAAAAGAAAAGATTAAATGAAATAACTTTCTGACAAGCAGACAGTGATATAATAAAAGCTTGAGAGAATAATCTGATTCCTAAATGCAAGAGGAATCAGGTTATTTTTTGTGTTGGAAAACGTTTGAGGTAGACTAATTTCGCGTTTTTGGGTATAAGAAAGCTCCCTTTCTTGTGTTTTAACGAAGTTTTATTCTTCGCTGTTTACAGTAAAGGGAGTTAGATAAATGATACTCTTTTGTTTTTTTCTTTCTGTGCAATTTTGAAGGTCAGCATGACATAAATGTTACAGGTTTCTTAGTTAAATTCATAAAGTGCGGTTGAAAGATAACGCTCACCATTATCAGGTGCAATGGCCAAGACTTTTTTACCCTTACCGAGTTTTTTAGCGACTTCAAGTGCGGCCCAGACAGCAGCAGAAGCGGAGATGCCAAGTAGGAATCCTTCCTTACCGCCGAAGTAACGACCAGTAGCCAAAGCATCATCAGATTTAACACGGATAACTTCATCATAAGAATGAGTATCTAATGCAGCTGGGATAAAGCCTGTTGAGATACCTTGGATTTTATGGGGCCCCGGTTTGTCACCTGACAAAACAGCAGATTCATCAGCTTCCAATCCATAGATTTTAATGTCAGGATTGTCTTTTTTAAGGGCACGTGAAATCCCAGTAATCGTACCACCAGTACCAATACCAGCAACGACAGCATCAAGTCCATGTGAACCAAATGCTTCCAGAATCTCAGGACCTGTTGTCAATTCGTGAATTTTTGGATTAGCTGGATTGTCAAATTGCAGAGGCACCCAACCACCAACTTCTTTGGCAATCTCGTGAGCTTTGTCAATGGCACCCTTAGTACCAGCACTTCCTGGTGTCAATACGAGTTTGGCACCGTAAGCTTGTATAATTTTGCGGCGTTCAACGCTCATTGTTTCAGGCATTGTAATAATGACATTGTAACCTTTGGCAGCGCCGACCCATGAAAGTCCAATACCTGTATTACCACTTGTCGGTTCGACAATGGTATCTCCAGGTTTGATGAGACCACGTTTTTCAGCATCTTCAATCATGCTTAAAGCAATACGATCTTTAACGGAAGAACCAGGATTGAAAGCTTCAAGTTTAACATAAACATCAGCTGCATCTTCAGGAACAACATTGTTGAGTTTTACAATAGGTGTATTGCCAATTAATTCAGTAATGTTGTTATAAATTTTTGCCATGATAATACCTCACAAATTTAATATGTTTCCAGTATAGGCTGAAAAATAAGCTTTGTAAAATATAAATTATTTATCACCGTGATAAGGAAATCATATCACGGGAACTTCAATAATTTGATTACCAGCGACATGGCTTTTAAGTTTTCCTTGATAAAACTCAGTAAGCTGGTCAAGGGTGAACTCAATATCTTTCTTATCCACATAAATAGTAGTGTTAACAGTCACTGAAAAATCGGTATCATATTCTTGCAGTTGATGTTCCTTCAAGAAATTAGCAAAGGTCTGATATTGTGGATAGGTTAATTCCAACCGCAAACCTGTCTGCTTTTTGACTTCAACGATTCCTAAAGCTTTGAGCGTATTAGCAGCTCCACCCGAATAAGCTCGGATCAGTCCGCCTGTTCCTAACTTGATGCCACCAAAATAACGTGTTACAACAAGGACAAGGTTTGTCAATTGCTTTTTTTCGAGGACACTTAACATAGGGATGCCTGCAGTTCCACTGGGCTCACCATCGTCACTGGATCGTTTGATATCGCTGTTTTCGCCAATAATCATAGCTGAGCATGAATGTCGTGCCTTATAATGCTCTTTTTTGATTTGAGTAATAAAATCACGTCCTTCTGCTTCATTAGTGATTCTTTTTGCCTGACAAATAAATCGTGATTTTTTAATAGTTTCTTCAGTGCTGCCGTTTTTGGCGATTGTTCGATAGTTCATAGGAAAAGTGTACACATTTTTTTGAAAAGCTGCAAGTCAATTCTTCTTATTTGTTTACGAATAAGAAAGGTGATGGAGAATTTAGAGAATTATTATGGCCGCCTCTTGACCGAGAATCAAATGAACAGTGATTTGAAAAAGCAAGCTAAAATCTTGCCAGCTATGATAAAAAAACCGCATTACTTTATCTGCAATCGTTGCGGCAGTCAGAACAATCTTGGTAATGCTTTGCCGGATGGATCTATCTACTGTCGAGCTTGTCTTGTCTTTGGACGTCTTACTAACAGGGACAGTCTTTATTATTTTGAGCAAAAGCCTTTTCCAAGGGGTCAGGTCTTAAGGTGGCAAGGGCAATTAACCCCTTTTCAGCAGGAAGTTTCCCGTGGTTTAAAAAAGAGTGTTTGCCATAAGGAAAATATGCTTATTCATGCTGTAACAGGTGCAGGCAAAACGGAGATGATTTATGAAACTCTGGCCAGCATTCTCAATCAAGGGGGTGCGGTTGCACTTGCTAGTCCTCGCATTGATGTCTGCATAGAACTGTATAAACGTTTAAGTCGTGACTTTTCTTGTCCTATCAGTCTTTTGCATGGAGAGTCAGAAGCTTATGAACGCAGTCCATTAGTGATTGCAACCACGCATCAACTTTTGAAATTTTACCGAGCTTTTGATTTGTTAATTATTGATGAAGTAGATGCCTTTCCTTTTGTTGACAATAAGATGCTCTATTATGCTGTAGATCATTGTCTGAAATCAGATGGTGTCAAAGTATTTTTGACTGCAACTTCGACTGACCAATTAGACAAACAGGTTAAGCAAGGGAAGCTAAAAAAACTGCATTTAGCCAGACGATTTCATGCCAATCCCTTAGTTGTTCCCAAGCCAATTTGGTTGAATTTATCTCTTGAAAGATTACAAAGAGATAAATTACCGCGCTCTTTTTTACAGCAGATAAGAATTCAAAGGCAGACTCAATTCCCTCTTTTGATCTTTTTTCCGAATATTGAAGATGGTTTAACCTTTGCTAAATCACTGCAAACTTATCTTCCAAATGAGAAAATTGATTTTGTTTCCAGCTTGACAACAGATCGTTTAGAAAAAGTCGAAAATTTTAGAAAAGGAAACACACAAATTTTGGTTTCAACAACGATTTTAGAGAGGGGAGTCACTTTTCCTTGTGTAGATGTTTTTGTCATGATGAGCAACCATTATCTGTTCACCAAAAGTTCTCTGGTACAGATTGCTGGTCGTGTGGGACGCTCTGCCGATAGACCAGATGGAAAATTACTTTTCTTTCATAATGGAATGAACAGAGCCATGAAGAAGGCCATTATGGAAATCAAGACTATGAACAAAAAAGGAGGTTTTGCATGAACTGTCTCATTTGTCACTTGCCTTTTGAGAGTAAATATTATTTTTATTCTATTTTCTTCTTGAAAACTTCTAGAGATTTTGTTTGCCCACCTTGTTTTGCGCAATTTCAATTCATATCTGAAAAACATTGCCTAAATTGTTATAAGGAGGGAGAAGGAGATATCTGTCAAGATTGCCACAAATGGCAAAATCTCAAAAAGGAGGTTCATCACAAGGCTCTCTTTTGTTACAATCAAGCTATGAAAAATTATTTCAGTGCTTACAAATTTCAAGGGGATTATCTTTTAAGAAAGGTCTTTATAAAGCCTATTAAAGAAGCCTTAAGAGAGTATACTAATTATACTTTGGTTCCCATTCCACTCAGCTCTTCAAGTTTAGAGAATCGTGGTTTTAATCAAGTGCAAGCTTTTTTAGATGAGGCAAAATTGTCTTATCATGATTTATTAGGCAAAGAAGATGGTAGTGTAAAACAATCAAGTAAAACACGTCAAGAACGCCTAAAGACTCAACAAAACTTTTATTTAAGGAAACATAAAGAATTACCTGATAAAGTGATGCTAGTTGATGATATCTATACAACGGGTATGACAATTCAATTGGCCAGTCAATTATTGCGTGAAAATGGTGTGAAAACAATAAAATCCTTTTCTTTAGCAAGGTAATAAAAAACTTGCAAATTTTCATGAAAGCGATATAATAATAATGAAGAAAGCGCTTAAGCGCGAGAAAAGAGGTAACTTATGATTAAATATAGTATTCGTGGTGAAAACATCGAGGTAACAGATGCAATCCGTAACTATGTTGAGTCTAAACTCAAGAAGATTGAAAAGTATTTCAATGCTGAACAAGAGTTGGATGCACGTATCAATCTGAAAGTATATCGTGAGAAAACAGCCAAAGTTGAAGTCACTATTCCTCTTGCTCCCGTTACTCTTCGTGCAGAGGATGTTTCACAAGATATGTATGGCTCTATTGATTTAGTTGTTGATAAGATTGAACGTCAGATTCGTAAAAATAAAACTAAAATTGCTAAGAAGCATCGTGAAAAGAAACCAGCGGCACATGTCTTTACAGCTGAATTTGAAGCAGAAGAGATGGAAGAGGCTCCAGCTATAAAGGTTGTCAGAACCAAAAACATTACTTTAAAACCTATGGATATCGAAGAGGCTCGTTTACAAATGGATCTCTTAGGTCACGATTTCTTCATCTACACAGATGCTAATGATAATACAACAAATGTTCTCTATCGTCGTGAAGATGGTAATTTGGGTCTTATTGAAGCAAAATAATAGAATTAATACTAATAAGTCAATTCATTAAGTGGGTTGGCTTTTTTTATAGCCTTGTCAGAGTAAGTTTCCCATGCTATAATTATTTTGTAATATTTTTAATATTCAGAGAAGGAGATTGAAATGAATAAAGAGGATTGGTTGGATTATTTTGAAGCCATTAATGGTCGTGAGCCGTCTGCTAAAGAGCTTGAAGAGGCTTTAGCCACAGGAGAATTTCAAGATGACGCTACTACAGACGTTGCTTTTGAAGAAAGCAGTAGTAACGACACGGTTGCTGAAGTTGTAGAAGAAAAAGAAGCTTCATCAATTGAGACTGATCCGATCGCTTATCCTAAAGAACAAATGCCCCTTGCTCATTCAAATAACACTGCTAACTCTAAGCAGCAGGTAGAACAGTTAAAAGAAAAGGGGAAAAATTATTTAAGTTGGTTTTTAGAAGGTTTGAAGCATCCTGTTGCCGAGTCTTCAAATAGTCAATTTATTTATGGTTTAATCACACTCTTTCTTGCTGCTGTTCTTTTAGCAGCTGGTCTGGTCAATTATATCAATAGAATCTTTACTTCTATTATTAATATGACAGTCAGTGGTGAGAGTTTAAAGCTCAAAGAACCAGAGACTTTTTCTATGATTGAAGATGCCATTCGTACCAATTTTGGTTTTAGTAAAGTCATTGTTGTGACTCTCATTATTTTTCTTGCTTATGCCATTTTGGCTGTTTTGCCAGTATTCATTAACAAATTTGCTTCAAAATCTCAAGAGAATATGACAGAATTGTTAGGAAAATATGTTGCTTATACACCATTGTTAGCAGTCGTTAATTTTCTAATTTTAGTTGTCAGTTTTTTCACATCAGATAAATTAGTGGTTTCAAGTAAATATGCCTATCAAATTGCATCTTCATTTGAAACGGTTGCTTCTAGTCCTTCTGAAGGTTTGTCTTCTGTTTCTCATTTAATCAAAGAAGTTCCAGCCATTCATTCTATTCAAACAGTATGTGTTTATTTAACGATTTTAAGTATTATTAGTTTAGCTGTTTTATTGGTAGCTTTTTTAAAAAATATCAAGGTTTCTATTGGAACTTTAAATAATTTCTATGTTACGTTGATATCATTTCTTGTTTTTATCTTAATTATTTTCTTTATGGATAAATCGCTGCTATCAAATCTTTTACATGGATTAGATAGCCTCAAAGACTCTCTAGCAAAATTATTTTAGAACTGATTAGGATGAAATTATGGCAAGTAAAGAAAAATGGACAGAATTATTTGAAAAAGTTATTGGACGCAAACCAACTCCGCAAGAATTTCTTGAAGGAAAGAAGGGTTTCTTTGATTTAAAAGAAATTAAAAAAATTGCAGGAGTTGATAAAGCAGATGATTTGCAAGAATCATCTTCAGATGTTAAGCAAGCAGTTTTAGGTAATTCTGTTACAGCAGTAAAGCCAGATAATGAGTCTTCAAAAGAGGAGACAAAATCTACAGATAAGCCAGTTTCTACTGAAGTGGATAAATCACCTAAGCAATTATGGGTAGAAGCTTTTGAAAAAACTATTGGACGTCAGCCAACCCCTGAAGAATTTATAAGTGGTAGAAATCAAGATTTTGATTTAGCTAAAATAAGTCAATTGGTTGAAAAAGAGTCAGTTAGTAAAACATCAAATTTAGCTAAAGCACCTTTCACAAAAGGTAAAAAAATCCTAATCACACTTGGTCTGGTTTGCTTGTTAGCACTTGTTGTCGGTTATATTTATGGAAATCAGTATTTTTCTCGTGAAGCAGTTGCACAGAGATATTTGAAAGTTGCTAATAGTAATTTTGATAAAGCTTTAGAATTTGAAGTGTGGAGCGATACGGAAAAGCCAATCAAAAAATCGGAATTAACCTATAGAAATTCTAAAGAAACCAGAACAGTCACAATGGATAAACTTACCTCTGATGCTAGTCAGATGAAAAAAGTAGGCAATAAGTTTCTCATTTTCCCTGATTGGCGTGTAGCTATCAAACCAGCCTCAGCAAAAATTTCAATTAATACAAAGGGACTTGAATTATTTATTAATGATAAAAGGGTCACAAAAGCGGACAGTGATTCTTTTAGTCAAACAATATCTCGCTTATATCCTGGAACCTATAACTTTGTTGCTAAAGGAAATATATCTGGACAAAAGGTTGAAGTTTCATCAGAAGAAAAGCTTACCAACCATTCAACGATTAACTTAAATGTTAAATATCTTAGTTTCAAAGTAAATAGTAATTTAACAGACGGCGATTTATATGTAGGTAGTCGCAAAATTGGAACGTTAAAAGATGGCAAATATAATGTGACTAAGCTTGCTGTTACAGATACCTCAAAAATTTACGTTCAAAAATCATTTTCTGGCAAAGCAACATTAAAATCTGAGGTACAATCGATAGAAAACGTTTATGATGGGGATACCATTAGTTTGGATGCTAAGGGAGTTCTTGACCGTGATACCGCAGATTCATTGATTACACAAGCCTATTACAAATTGGATTCCTATGCTTCTTCTCATACAACACCTGATGATTTAGATGACATTTTTACGAGCGGTAATCATAACAATTTCTATTTAGATGTAAAAAATACTATAGATACTAATACGACCAATGCTAAAAATCGTAGTGCGGATTCAATTAACTTTAGTGATGTAGATGTTACTAAGGTAACACAGACAAGTCCGACAACTTATGCTGTCGAATTTACGGTTGTTTATGATTTCTATTATTCTTATAGTTCTGAGCACAAATCATCAGGAAGCATTACTCAAAAACTCTCTTGGTCTGCACTTGTTGAATATGTTGGTGATAATAAGAAAAATAGTAGTGATAGCTATTCCTATAACTCTTATGAAGATTATCGCATAACTTCTGACAATGGTAAATCAAGTGTTCTTAGTACAAAAAATACAGTTGACTAAAAAATACTTTAATGGATTTTTCAATGAATCCATTAAAGTATTTTATTTTTCTCTTACCAGTAAATTGTTATTTTTTCCTTTACTGCTTGTTTAATGATACTGGATAGGGATTGGGATGTGAATAATCAATTTCACCATCTACAGGACCTGTAAACATGATAGGTGTTAATTGCCCCCCTTTTAGGATGAAACCAGGCTGCATCTTTCCAAGCCCTCCTATACCTGTAATACCCGGTAAAAGAGCAGCTGAACTACCAGAGACAAACTCCCAAATATAGGTATCTGCCCCGACTTTTCTAACACCACTAACAGTGGCGGTAACGTCATTTATATCAGAAGCAGGCTCAAAATTAGCTTGAGCACGCAATTGACCATTTGAAGAAACGGTAAAAGTTATTTCAGATGCTTGTGGACTCGAACCTTTGTAGGTGCCGACTAATTCTTGCGGAATGGGGAGGATCACATTAGGGTTACTTTGTTCTGCTTGTGATTGACTTTGAGTCTGTGCTTGGCTTGTTTGTTCAGTAGCTTTTCGACTACTTGTCATAACAGAAGAAGTGCTTGTTTGTGATTTTTTAGAACTTGCTTTACTTATCTTTACCTTTTCTTGCTGACTGTTTTCTCTTACTGAATGGTGATTAAACAAGAATAAAAATAAGGCGAGCATCAAAGAGATAAGAGCTGTTAGAGCTATTTTGATTTTTTTAGGTGTCATAGTAATAGAAGTCTCCTTTTCTTTTTCTGTAACAATAATATTACGAATATTGCATATTGTCAAGATAAAATGAAATAGTTATGTAACATAAAGGTAATGTTTTGTTTCCTAAAATGAATGATTCTATACCATGATATTTGAATTAACAAAAAAAGTTAGTAGTATTGAGAGAGATGCATTGAAATTTATAAAATCAATAGTAATTACAGTAAATCTAAAAAATGTAATATGATATAATAGTCACAGAATTTATTATAAAGGAAATAGAATGTCAGAACAGATAAAATTAGCAAATACTACTTTGCAACCTTTTACTAAATGGACTGGAGGAAAAAGGCAATTACTTCCAATCTTACGCAGTTATATGCCAGAGAAGTATAATTGCTATTTCGAACCTTTTATTGGTGGTGGAGCTCTATTCTTTGATTTGGTTCCAGAAAAAGCTGTTATTAATGATTTTAATGAAGAGTTGATGAATACCTATAGACAAATTAAAAATAATCCTACTGCATTGATTGATCTGTTAACAGAGCATAAAGAAAAAAATAGTAAGGAATATTATTTAAAAGTTAGAGCTGCAGACCGTAATGAAACGATTACAAGAATGTCTGATGTAGAAAGGGCTGCTCGCTTGATGTATATGCTTCGAGTTGACTTTAATGGTTTATATCGTGTTAATTCAAAAAATCAATTTAATGTTCCTTATGGGAAATATAAGAATCCTAAAATTATTGATCGTGAATTAATCTATCAAATAAGTGACTATTTAAATGAAAATGATATTCAGATATTGAATACTAATTTTGAAGAAGCGGTTTCTAATGCTAAAAAAGGGGACTTTGTTTATTTTGATCCTCCCTATATTCCATTAAATGAAACAAGTTCGTTTACATCTTATACACATGAAGGTTTTACTTATGAAGAACAACTAAGATTAAGAAATGTATTTGAACAGCTGAATAGAAAAGGTATTTATGTGATGCTTTCAAATTCGTCTAGTCCCTTAGCACTTGATTTGTATCAAGATTATAATATTCATTTTGTAGATGCAGTAAGAACAAATGGCGCAAAAACAGAAAGTCGAAAAAAAATCAAAGAAATTATAGTAACTAATTATGATGAATAACGAATATAAGTATGGGGGTATTTTTATGACAAAGCCATACTATTACAAAAATAAAACTATTTTAGTTCATGCTGATACATTCCAATTTTTAGAAAAGATGAAATCTGAAAGTATAGATATGATATTTGCAGATCCGCCGTATTTTCTTAGTAATGGGGGTTTTTCTAATTCGGGTGGTCAAGTGGTTTCAGTTGATAAAGGTGATTGGGACAAAGCTGCTTCTCTTGAGGAAAAACATGAATTTAATCGTCGTTGGATAAGACTAGCTAAAAAGGTTTTGAAGTCAAATGGAACTATCTGGATATCAGGAAGTTTGCATAATATTTATTCTGTTGGTATGGCTTTGGAACAAGAAGGATTTAAAATTTTAAATAATATTACCTGGCAGAAAACTAATCCAGTACCAAATCTATCTTGTCGTTATTTCACACATTCAACAGAAACTATTCTGTGGGCACGTAAAAATGATAAAAAATCAAAACATTATTATAATTATGATTTGATGAAAAAAATCAATGATGGTAAGCAGATGAAGGATGTCTGGACGGGAAGTCTAACTAAAAAGTCCGAAAAATGGGCTGGGAAACACCCAACTCAAAAGCCAGAATATTTATTAGAACGAATCATCTTGGCCAGCACTAAGAAAGGAGATTATATATTAGATCCTTTTGTCGGGAGTGGTACAACTGGAGTGGTGGCTAAAAAGCTTGGTAGACGATTTATCGGCATTGATTCAGAACGAGAATATTTAAGAATTGCACGTACAAGATTGGAGAGAGTAGATGGTCAATACTGTTGATGACAACTTGAAATATAGTGTGTTTGATTACCTTAATTTATCCTCAGAGGCAAAATTAGAGTTTTTCATGGAGACGCGTTCATCATTGAGTTTTCTTGCTTCTTACTGGTTTGATTTTGATAATGTTAAAGCTAATATTTCAAACTATGATGAGCCAGATTTGTATACTTTGGATTATTTAATTGGAAAATCAGATCAAGAGATTGACAATTTTTTTAAAAAACGCCCCAACTTATTATTGTTAGTCCCTAAACTTTTAGGGATTAGGGATAGTAAATTTGAAAAACCGATTCGAAATAGAATTTTAAAAGTTCAAGATGTCTCAGGTGTTTATACCTTAAATTTTAAAGATATTGATTTGAGTAAACTAGATCTCTATCTTCAATTCATTCATGACAGTGGTTTAGATTGGGTTTTCAAAATTGGATTAAGAAAGTCAGTTCATGATTATGCTGTTGGAGTGGAGGCTGGTATGGACTCTAATGGTCGAAAAAATAGAAGTGGAGATATGGGGGAACTCTATTTGGAAACGGCTTTAAAAAAGATTGCTAAAGAAAAGGCCTGGTTAGCTCATGGGCAGTCAACCCGTAGCAGTATCAAAAATTGGTATGGAATTGATTTGGATAAAAGTTTTGAAAATCGTCGTTTTGATGGGTCATTATTTAATCCTGTAAGGAAGAAATTATATTTATTTGAGGTAAATAATTTCAATTCTAGTGGCTCTAAATCCAAGGCTTCAGCAACCGAATTTAAAGATTTACATGATAGATTCAGTAGAACCAATCATGAGTTCATTTACATTACAGATGGTAAAGGTTGGGATAGTGATAAATCGCATTTAATGGAAGCCATGAAATACATTGGTAAAGTTTTTAATTATAAAATGATTGAATCGGATTATTTAAATGATTATCTTGAATAAACTAATTGATATCTTTTGATAGTAGGTTAAAATTTTGATCATTTCATTGGTAAGAATTTAGAATATAATACCCGTGGTGCTAGTTTATTTTTAGTTCACAAAAAAGTCCATTTGGATTATGCTGTTAGTGATCAAACGAACAGGAGTTACCCAAATGAACCACTTACATTATACCGCTAAACATCATCACTTACAATACAGTATGACACAATTAAAAGTCATATGTTCTTACTATTATCGCCACTATGCCCCTAAAGAACTGACACAGCGGCGAAATGTTCACTATTGTAAGGTTAATGACGATACCATTCTTGTTCTTTTAGTGCTTCAAGCTGAACTTGGTATCAAATCTCAACGCCGATTTTATCAACTATGCCAAGTCTTTCTTGTAACAACTGGCTTGGAGCGAACCCGATTCTATCGAAGAGCTCGCTATCTCATTCCTTTATTGAAGCGCATTCATCAGGGCATGACGAGCCAATTTCATCAGGATGATATCGTCATTATGGATAGCTTTCCCATACCGGTTTGTTGCCCAGCTCGCCACTATAAGGTTTGCATTTTTAGGGATCAAGCGACGATTTCCTATAATCCTTCAAAAAAGATGTGGTTTTATGGCTTTAAGGCCCATATGTTAGTCACCTTGTCGGGTTTTATTGTGAACTATGTTGTGACGCCGGCTTCTGTTCATGATCGTCAGGTGGCCGAAGACCTGCTTGAGAACACACCCTTTCCTATTGTTTTAGCGGACTTAGGCTACCTCAGTCAGGTTTTGAAACAGCATTTAACCCAGAGAGGCTATCATTTTTGGACGCCTTTAAGGCGTAACATGGCCAATGCCAAGAAGCACAATCATTGGAAGCTCAAGGCGGAAAGAAGAACCATTGAAACGCGATTTTCAGTTTTGTGTTCGGAGTTTGATATCGAAAGGCCATTAGCGAGAAGTTTAAAGGGGTTGGAGCTTTGGTTAGAGCAGGCTATCTTTGCTTATAACCTAAGATTTTTTAACTAGCACCACGGGTAATATAATGTAAGGAGAGAAACTAATGACAAACGTAATAATTAATGCTACTGATTACAATGGAAGTGAACCGACTCGACCTTGTCCTCACTGTAAGGAAGAAAAGCCATTAAGTGATTTTGGGTATAGAAATATGGGAGAAGGTAATATTAGAAATCAATCGTGGTGTAAAACTTGTAGGAGTAATCATAAGTCAACAATTTCATAAGCAATTATTCCTCTTTTACTAATGTTATCTAAATCAAAAAACCAACATCTGAACGTTGGCTTTTTTAGTGTATTAAGCAAAGAAATAACTTGGCAGTTCTATTTGTTAAGGAAATTTTTGATTATAGGGTTTATAAAAGGTATAGAAATATAAGGTTTTACAAGTATTCTTAAGTATTTATATGTAAAAAACACTTAAGAATACTTGTAATTGCTTAAAAATCATGTTATTATTAATTTATGAAAAGAGGAAAGTTATGTATCAAGAACAAAGATTGCAAAAAATTTTAGAATTGCTTGATAGGCAAGGACAATTATCTTCGAAAGAGGCTATTGATCTGTTAGCTGTTTCGCGCGATACGATTCGTCGTGATTTTGCTCTTTTGACGGAGAGAAAGCAGGTTTTGCGGACACATGGGGGTATTTTACCTTTGCAGAAATCGCAAACGATTCTTTCTTTTGAAGAGCGTCTTAATAATTTGATGAAAGAGAAAAATGAGATTGCTCAGAAGGCTTACCAATTGATTGTTGAAGGTCAGTTATATTTTTTTGATGTTTCGACATCTGTTCTCAAGCTGGCTCAGCTTATTGATAGAGACATTACGGTTTATTCACATTCTTTGGATAATGCTTTGGTCTTGGCTCAGCATGAAACCGTTGACTTTCATTTGCTAGGCGGTCAGTTTCATCGTAAAAATCGTTTCTATTATGCTTTAAATGAAGCGGAATTGTTGAAAGATATTCATTTTGATGTGGCTATTGTTGGTGCTGCCGGTCTTAAAGGGGGGCAAGTTTCTTTTGAAGATGAGGCTGATACGTATTTAAAGAAGCTAGTATTAAAGAATGCCAAAGTTAAAGTGCTGCTAGCAGAAGCGGATAAGTTTGCTAAGCACTCCAATTACGTTTTGGCATCTATCAATGACTTCGATTACTTTATTACGGACAAAAAACCGAGTAAAAAGATACGGGCAAATTTATCTGATAAGGTCGAAATTATTTTTTAAAGGGGTTTGTTATGGCAAAGGCAATTAAACTGATTTTAAGTGACATTGATGGTACGATTTTAGATAATAACCATCAGGTAGACGCCCATTTGCGTGATACGATTACTGAGTTAAAAAAAGAATCTATTCCATTCGTTTTAGCCTCGGCTAGATCGCCCCATGGAATGTTTCCTATTGCACAAGAGCTTAACTTAGGAGCCAATCCCATTGCTTGTTACAATGGGGCTCTGATTGTTGAGGGAAATAAAGAACATTATCAAACCTTAATTGAACACGGTCTCAGTAAAGCTGATGTTAAAAAAATAGTGGCTTTAATCAAGAAGCAGTTTCCGCATATTTCTATTAATTTTTATTCTGGCGGTGACTGGATTGTTGAAGAGATAGATCAATGGGTGCAGATTGAGGCTGATATTACCAAAGAGAGTCCTGATATTAGGAATTTTGATACCCTGCTTACAGATGACTCTATTCCTATTCACAAACTTCTCTTAATTGCCAATGCACAGGCTATTCAAGAATTCTTTACTTACCTTAAACGAGTGAATTTTGAAGATGCTTCTTTTTACCTTTCGAAAGACAATTATTTAGAAGTCACTTCCCAGTCCGTATCAAAGGAAAATGCCTTACTTGAAATTGCAAAATATTATGATATTTCCCTATCCCAAACGATGGCTATCGGGGATAATTACAATGACATTCCCATGCTTAAACTAGCAGGTTTGGGGGTGGCTATGGCCAATGCACCGCAGGCTGTTAAGAATGAAGCAGATATTGAAACGGTATCGAACAATGATAACGGTGTTTCCAAGGTGATTGAAGATTATGTTTTAATTTAAAACAGAGATCAAGTGGTTTTTGCTGCTTGATTTTTTGTTATAATAGGGGCTATAAGAAAGGAGTTTCCATGTCTTTTGAATCTGACTTTTTTAAGAAAAAACGCGTTCGTTTTGAGACCTTATCTGCCTTTGGTTTTGTTAAAATAGGGCAGGACTATCTCTATAAAGAAATTTTTATGGCAGGTGATTTTGAAGCTCAAGTTAAGATTTCTGAGTCCGGACAGGTGTCAGGTCGAGTACTGGATAGGGATACAGATGAGGATTATCTTGCACTGCGTGTCGAAAGACAGGTAGGAACTTTTGTTGGTCAGGTTCGACAAGCTTATACAGAAATTTTAAGTCGAATTGCAGATGCTTGTTTTGAAGCTCTGCCTTTTATTAAAAATCAAACCAACCGTTTGGCCCAATATATTGCAAAGAAATATGGTGATGCTTGTGACCATCCTTTTGCCAAGTATCCAGCTTTTTCTTCCTATCGTCATCCGGATAATCACAAATGGTATGCACTGATTATGGCTATTGCGCGTGGTAAGTTGGACTTAGGAAAGGAAGAGTGGGAGAAAGAAGAATTGGATCAGCAGGTAGAAATCATCAATCTCAAGGTGAATCCTGCTGATATGACTAAATTACTCAGCATTTCTGGTATTTATCCTTCTTATCATATGAACAAGAAATCTTGGATTTCTCTTGTTTTAGATGAGCAGGTTTCTGATGATTTTCTTTTTTCTTTGGTGGACAATAGCAGAGCTTTGACTGCCGGAAAGGCCCTAGGGAATCCTGATGGGCCTGATTACTGGATTATTCCAGCTAATCTTAAATATTATGACATTGATGCCGAATTTGCAAGCTACCAAATAGTTGAATGGCCTCAAAAGGCCAGTATTAAAGCAGGTGATTATCTTTTTATTTACATTACGGCACCAACGCGTGCCTTGCGCTATGCTTGTCGGGTAGTAGAAGCAGGTATAGAAGGATGGCATTCAGATAAAAAAAAGATGAGACTAGAATTGTTGAAAAAATATGATGATGGCAATTTTCCCATCGAGCGTCTCAAAAAATATGGTGTTACCAATATTCGCGGTCCACGTCGCATGACTAAAGAACTCATTAATCAAGTCAAGAAAAGTTTGTAAAAGCTTATAAAAATAGAAGTCTAGTATTGTTTACTCAGACTTCTGTTAGAATGCATTTTTATTTACAATGTTTGTCATCGCTCTGTTAGAGAATGTCGTTTTCCTGCGGCTATAGCCTCAGATTCTTTCATTTCAACAATGTTATTCCTATTGGTATTCCAAGGCATACTCTCTGTGCTATACCAATAAACATGTGATTTTCCGCCGCCGGTAACATAAACAGTCCGATCTTCTTGAGAAGATGCCGCACTTTCAGTCGTTGGCGCTTCTTTGGCAGCAATAGCATTTTCGACAAGATTAATTCTATTGATTAAATTCGCTTTAGTTCCTTCATCTGTAACGAGGTCAGTTTTATTTTTAGCATCTGCTATATTATCTCTGGATTGATGATCTTCTAAATACTTAACAGCTGTTTGTGCTTCTTTAATCGTAATCGCTTGCTTAACTAAATTAACCCGATGCTGAAGTTTTTCTTTTTTATTTGCATCTGATACCGTGTCAACTTTTTGCTGAGCCTTTGTTAAATTTTGTCTAGTCTGGTGATCTTCTAAGTTCTTAACAGCTTTTTCCGCTTTGTTAGTATCTGTAGTTGCTGCAGAAGCTATTGTGAGATTGAAAAGATGATTATCAGAATAAGATGATGGCGAATGCTGGCAACCTAGAGTTACAATAACTGCAATAATTAGCAATATTCATTTGTTCTTTTTCATGTTCCGACTAGAACCTCCTAAAAATAGATGTCATTATTATAACATAAATATAAAGATATTGTAAATATCCCAAAAATTCTATTTACCATTAAAGAACAAGTCTATAATGATCTTAAAAGCAGTCTGTTTATCGGGCTAGGAGATAGTGCTGGCTGGCATTTTTCTTAGAGGTTTCACTCGCCTTGAAATAAGGAGGGTTGCAGAGAATAAGATTCACTTTGGAGCGAGGCGCGTACGTCATGAGATTTTTGAGATCATCGTTAATCATCTTCACCTGCTCAGCTAGCCCATTGAGTTCAATGGAACGCTGGCCCATGCCCATATTAGCCAGCCGTTCTTGGAGTTCAATTTCTAGGATATTAGCTTTAGTCTGAGTGGAGGCAAAGAGGCCGACTGTGCCGTTGCCGCTGCAGAGATCAACAATCAGTTCTTTAGATGGAAACTTGGGGAAACGCGACAGTAAGACACTATCGGCAGAGTAGCTGAAAACTTTCTTATTTTGGATAATTTTAACATCGGTAGAAAAGAGCTGGTCAATGCGCTCTCCCTTAAGCAGATTTTTCTTCGTCATGGAAATCATTATAGTATGATTGGATAGTGAAGAGAAGGTGAAGAAAAAGATAATAATTATCAGAAATTTTGGATTTTTTTCAAAAGGTTACTACTCACATTAAATATTTTAAATCTCCTTGCATAAGCAAATTTTAAGCGTTATAATAACCGCATAATTTTAAAAGAAGGAGAACCTTATGAACACGTTAACTTTAGATTCAATGGCTATGATACGCAATGATATACAGATTGATTTAAAGGAGTTATTATGAAAAATCCCAATAATGCTATCGTGATGTGTGGTTTGTATGCGAGTACTATAGTTATTATATTTTTTCTACGCAAAACAATAACAAATGAGAAGGTAAAAATTTTTATTTCCCTTATTGGGCTAGTTTTCACCTTGTATATGTTGTTAAGGTATGGTAAAGATGCTCGTATAATGCTACAATACTTATTCACAAAAAAATAATTTTAATAGGGCTTAAATAGTACAATTAAAAGGATTTATAGTGAATACACTAACATTAGATTCAATGGCATTTGACAATTTTGAAATTGCTAACAATGAATATCTTGCTACTACCAAAGGAGAAGGTTTAGGTTCGGCCCTCTGGGGTGGGACTGTTGAAGAACTTGATAAGGCCTTTACTTGGGGAGCAGCAGCTGCCTTAGCAATAGGAGTTATTGCTATCAATGTGGGGCTTGCGGCAGGATATTGCTATAATAATAATGATGTCTTCGGAGACCAAAAATAGTAAAGGGAAATCGTTTTTAATTTATTGCAAATGATGACTTTTAGCGGTATCATTTAAGTCGTTCATTTGGATGTCTCCTGTTCGTTTGATCACTAACAGCATAGTCCAATGGACTTTTTTGTGAACTAAAAAATAAACTAAATAAACTAGCACCACGGGTTAAAAATAATGTATTGAATTGAGGTTAGTTAGTTCATGTCACAAACAACTAAAAAAGCTTTAGAGGACTCTCTCAAACATTTATTGTTACAAAAGCCCTTGCCTAAGATTACAATTCAGGACATAACAGATGATTGCGGCATTAGCCGCATGACTTTTTATTATCACTTTAAGGATATTTATGACTTGATTGAATGGGTTTGTATTGAGAATGCTAGCCAAGCTTTAGGAGAAAATAAAGATTATGAAACATGGGAGGAAGGCTTATTGCGAATTTTTAATGCCGTGATAGCCAATAAACCCTTTATCATGAATGTCTATCATTCAGTTAGCAGGGAGCAGATTGAAACTTATCTTTATACTTTAACCTATGATTTAATGATTAATGTTGTTAATGAAAAAGCTAAGGGACTGAAAGTCAATGATGAAGAAAAGGGTTTTATTGCGGACTTTTATAAATTTGCTCTTGTCGGTTTGATGTTGGATTGGATTAGAAAGGATATGAAAGAAGATCCTCGTATCATCGTGAAACACTTGGATTCTTTAGTGCATGGCAATATTGTGACAGCTCTTCATCACTATGATAAGACTAATGATCAATAATGAAAAATAATTGAACAAAAAGCTAGTTTTGATAAATTTTTAATCAACTTGCTTTTTTTGTTTATTGTTTTTGAGATGAAGGTTTTCTACAATAAAGGTAAGTTTTATGGAGGTATCAGAATGTATTATTCAAGTGGAAATTATGAAGCTTTTGCTCGCCCTAGAAAACCTGCAGGTGTTGAACACAAATCGGCTTATATTATTGGTTCTGGTTTGGCCGCTCTGTCTGCTGCCTGTTTTCTAGTTCGCGATGGACAAATGCCCGGTAAACAAGTGCATATTTTGGAAAAAGATCCCATTCCTGGTGGTGCTTGTGATGGTTATCAATACAGTGATATTGGTTATGTGATGCGTGGCGGTCGTGAGATGGACAATCATTTTGAATGTATGTGGGACTTATTTCGTTCAATTCCGTCTATTGAAACGGAAGGCATAAGTGTTCTTGATGAATATTACTGGCTCAATAAAGCAGACCCCAACTATTCGCTTTGCCGTGCAACGAAAAAGCAAGGACAAGATGCCCATACTGATAAAAAATTTACCTTGTCCGATAAAGGGGCCAAAGAGATTATGCATTTATTCTTCACACCAGACGAAGATTTATATAATAAACGTATTAACGAAGTTTTTGATGGTGAAGTCTTTGATTCTAATTTCTGGCTTTATTGGCGGACAATGTTTGCTTTTGAAAATTGGCATTCTGCCTTAGAAATGAAACTTTATCTGAAGCGCTTCATTCATCATATTAGTGGCTTGCCTGACTTTACGGCTTTGCGCTTCACAAAGTACAATCAATACGAATCGATGATTTTGCCAATGATCAAATATCTTGAGTCATTTGGGGTTGTGTTTCATTACAATACTAAGGTGGTTAATATTACATTTGATATTCAAAAAGATAAAAAAGCAGCTAAAAGTATCGCAGTGATTCGTGATGGCCAAGGCGAAAAAATTGACTTGACAGAAAATGATCTAGTTTTTATTACAAATGGCGGCTGTGTAGAAAATTCAAGCTATGGCAGTCAGGATAAAGCGGCAGTCTTTAATTGTGAGATTCGTGAAGGCGGTGGTTGGGATATGTGGCGTCAAATTGCTAAGCAAGATCCCTCTTTTGGGCATCCTGATAAATTCTGCTATGATCCTGAGCAGACAAATTGGATGAGCGCAACCGTGACAACTTTGGATGATAAGATTCCGCCATACATTCAGGAAATTTGTAAACGGGATCCATTCTCAGGAAAGATCGTGACAGGTGGTATTGTTACTGTTCGTGATTCTAATTGGTTAATAAGCTGGACCATCAATCGTCAGCCGCAATTCCATAACCAACCTAAAGATCAGCTGGTTGTTTGGGTTTATGCGCTCTTTTCTGATAAAGAAGGAGATTATATTAAAAAACCAATGAGGGATTGTACGGGAAAAGAAATATGCGCAGAATGGCTCTATCATTTAGGTGTTTCTCTATCAGAAATTGATGAAATGGCTAAAAAAAGTGCCAAGACTGTTCCTTGTATGATGCCCTATATTACAGCTTTCTTTATGCCAAGAGAAAAAGGAGATCGTCCAGATGTAGTTCCACAAGGTGCTGTTAATTTTGCCTTTTTAGGACAATTTGCACAAACAAAAAGAGATACAATCTTTACGACGGAATATTCTATTCGGACAGGGATGGAAGCTGTTTATACTTTGTTGAATGTGGATCGCGGTGTTCCAGAAGTTTGGGGAAGCACTTATGATATCCGTGATCTGTTGCATGCAGCAGTTGCCCTTCGTGATGGCAAAAAGATTACAGATATGAAATTAAATTTATCTGAAAAGATTGCACTAAAAGAATTATTGAAAAAACTAAGGGGACAGATCTTGAAAAATTACTGAAAGATTATCATCTTGTTTAAGTTGGACTTATGTTTAGTACAAAAACATTTTATGCTCAATGGAGATTAGGATTATTGTATTCTAATCTCTTCTAATCTCTTTTGTTATCATAAAAGTTTAGTTATAATAATTTATACTGATTTAAAATCAAAGTACAATCTAGTTTGCCTTTCCTTATACTTTGCTCAAGTGATGATAGACATCAGCGGACTCCTAGGAAATTTCACAATTGGATATTGAGTTTGCTGATTTCAATATCTCCAGCCTATATAAGTTTTGATCACGGCACAACGTATTTAGTTAGTAAAGGGAGTATTTTACAAAAGATTGCATTTTAAATGTTGTTGAGTCTTAAACTAAATCGAATTGAACAATTAATTCGATGGATCGAAAGTGGTTGGCTGATACTGATAGACTCTTAATACTGTTACTTAGAATGGTAAAAGAAATAATGACAGGACTATAAACATGCTGAATGTTATGAAAGTCCTTGTTATAAGCTGCTTTCAATCTGGTGGCAAACTCTTTAGCTTTTTTATTTTAATAGTTACTTAATTATTTGCCAGTACGAAATTGTTATACTTTTTGATATAATGGAAGACATGAGAATTATTTCCGGTAATTATGGTGGCCGTCCTTTAAAAACCTTGGAAGGTAAGACAACTCGTCCGACATCAGACAAGGTTAGAGGTGCCATTTTTAATATGATTGGTCCTTATTTTGATGGTGGTCGTGTCTTGGATCTTTTTGCAGGCAGTGGGGGTCTTTCTATTGAAGCGATTTCAAGAGGAATGACTGGGGCAGTCTTGGTGGAGAAGAATCGCAGAGCTCAAGCTGTTATTGAAGCTAATATCAGGATGACTAAAGAAGGAAATAAATTCCAACTGTTAAAAATGGATGCAGCGCGTGCTCTGACAGATTTAAATGAACAGTTTGACTTGATTTTTTTAGATCCACCATACGCAAAAGAAGAAATTGTGAAAACCATTGAGGAACTCTGTCAGCGAAAGCTTTTGTCTGAGGAAGTTATGGTTGTCTGTGAAACGGATAAAGCGGTTGAGCTGCCAGAAGAAGTTGCAGAATTAGGCATTTGGAAACAAAAAATTTATGGGATTTCTAAGGTAACGGTTTATGTCAGATAGAATTGGACTCTTTGCAGGTTCTTTTGATCCTGTGACAAATGGACATGTGGATATTATTCGTCGTGCTAGCGGACTTTTTGATAAACTTTATGTTGGGCTTTTTTATAATAAAGATAAGACTGGCTTGTTTGAACCTGCTAGGCGGCAAATTATGCTAAAAGAGGCACTGGGTGATTTAAAAAATGTTGAAGTCGTTGCAGCTCGAGATAGTTTAGCAGTTGATATTGCCAGACAGCATCAGGTTACACATTTAGTTCGAGGGCTAAGAAATGCGCAAGATTTGGAGTATGAAGCTAATCTCGCCTTTTTCAATAGTCAATTAGCTAAAGAAATTGAAACTGTGTTTTTATTAACAGCTGTAGACTATCGTTATTTCAGTTCTAGTCGGATACGCGAGCTTATTCATTTTGGGGCAGACATCAGTCCTTATGTTCCGCAGGGAGTTGTAAAAGAAGTGGAGAAAAAATGTGAAAACAAACAAAAAATTTAAATGGTGGCTAATCAGCGGTATCAGTCTTATTTTGCTTTTAATGGTATTCTTTTTTCCTCTTCCTTACTATTTAGAAATGCCCGGCGGAGCCTATGATATTCGTTCTGTTGTGACGGTTAATCATAAAGAAGATAAAGAGAAAGGATCTTATAATTTTGTAGCTGTCTCTCTTAGTAAGGCAACCCCCATACAAGTCCTCTATGCTTGGTTGACCCCTTTTACAGAAATTACCAGTGCCAAGGAAACAACTGGTGGTGTTAGTGATGCGGATTATATGAGGATTAATCAGTTTTATATGGAAACCTCACAAAATGGAGCTATCTATAAAGCTCTTTCTTTAGCTCATAAAAAGGCAAGCTTTAATTATATGGGTGTTTATGTTTTGCAGGTTAGTAAGAATTCAACATTCAAGGGTGTTTTAAATATTGCTGATACTGTAACAGGCGTTAATGACAAGACCTTTCATAGTTCAAAAGAATTGATTAAATATGTGTCTGGACTGAAATTAGGCAGCAAGGTCAGTGTTCAATATACTTCTGAAAATAAGAAGAAAACAGCCAAGGGCAAAGTTATTAAATTGTCAAATGGCAAAAATGGTATTGGCATTGGCCTGGTTGATCATACCAAGGTCACTTCTGATGATAAAATCGAATTTAGCACAAATGGTATTGGAGGGCCAAGTGCTGGTCTTATGTTTACCCTTGATATTTACGATCAACTAGTGAAAGAGGACTTACGTAAGGGTCGTATTATTGCAGGTACTGGTACTATTGGAGAAGACGGGTCTGTTGGGGATATTGGCGGTGCTGATATGAAAGTGGCAGCAGCAGATAGGATTAATGCAGATATCTTTTTTGTTCCCAATAATCCTGTAAGTAAGGCAACTTTGAAAAAAAATCCCAAAGCTCTCACTAATTATCAAGAAGCTAAGCAGGCTGCTAAAAAATTAGGCACTAAGATGAAGATTGTCCCTGTTAAAAATGTGCAGGAGGCTATTGATTACCTAAGAAAACACTAATAAAGGTTCTAGAATTTCTAGGACTTTTATTTTCTCTTTTAATATCAGAGCTGAAAATGTTAAAATAAAAGAATGAAAGAAAGTCTGCGTATTTTGCATATCAATGATTTACATTCTCACTTTGAAGCTTATCCAAAGATTAAGCGTTTTTTTGCTGAACATTCAAAAACACAGAGGGAAGTGTTAAGATTTGATATTGGTGATAATGTAGATAAAAGCCATCCTTTGACCGATGTGAGCGCTGGTAGGGTAAATGTTGATTTGATGAACGATCTAGGAATTGATTTTGCGACGATTGGCAATAATGAAGGCATTGGTCTAGCAAAGGCTGAAATCAATCAGCTTTATGATAAAGCTGACTTCCAAGTCATCTTAGGAAATTTGCGAGACAAAAAGGGACGTCCTACTTGGGCTCAGCCTTATGTCATTTATGAAACTAAAGCTGGGACAAAACTGGCACTTTTGGCTTACACTTTTCCTTACTATTGGACTTATGAGCCTAATGGTTGGCAAGTTCTTGATGCGATTTCCAGTCTTAAAAAAGATTTGGAAAATCCAGAGGTAGCGGCAGCAGATTTTCGTATTTTACTTAGCCATTTAGGCATTCGTTTAGATGAAAAAATAGCGCGTCAAGTTCCTGAAATTGATTTGATTATTGGCGCCCATACGCACCATGTCTTTGAAGAAGGTGAGGTTGTCAATGGCACTTATCTAGCAGCGGCAGGGCGTTACGGAGATCATGTGGGACAAATTGATTTGGATTTTGAAGATCATAGCTTGACGGATATCGCTATTGAAGCTGTGCCAACCAGTAATCTTGATTCGGAAAAAGAAGATGCGGCTTTTGTTGCCCATCTTTTTGAAGAAGGCGAAAAGTTGCTGGCAGAGAATTTGATCTGCAAATTATCTCGCCAACCAAGTTTGAAAGAGTGTGCAGATTTAGTGATGGAGGCAATGAAGAAGTCAGCTGCTGCAGATTTAGCTATTATAAACACAGGATTGGTTGTTGAGCCTTTTTCGCAAAATCTTACTAAGGCAGACCTCCACAAATCCTTACCCCATCAAATGCGTCTGGTCAAATTTCAAGTGACACAAACTGAACTCTTAGAAATCTGTCACGATATCTTTTCGCAAGCAGATTTATTAGCTAATCAGCAGATTCGTGGTATGGGCTTTCGCGGTAAACAGTTCGGCAAAGTAGTAACGAGTGGTTTTACTTACAAAAATGGAAAAATAGTGTATAATAATAAGGCCATTGGCAGAAAAGATAAAATGAGCCTTGTTTTAGTGGATCAATATTATTTTGCTCCTTATTTTAATAGCCTAACATCAAGAAAAGGACAATTGCTGTTTCCTGATTTACTGAGACAGACAGTAGAAAAATACCTGAGAGGAGATCTATGAGAAAAGACATTACTCCTGAAATGTATAATTACAATAAGTTTCCCGGTCCTCAATTTGTAACTTTTGATAATCATGTTAAGAGTGATGATATTGATTTGCTTCTTTTGGAAAATGTCAAAAATGCTTTTGATGTGACTGTTTTTACCCAACGCTTTTCAGACATCTTGCTCAAATATGATTATATTGTTGGTGATTGGGGCAATGAACAACTGCGTTTGAAGGGCTTCTATAAGGAGGAAATGCAAGGGAAAACTAAAACTCCTTACATTGGTTATTTGGATGATTATCTAAAAGAATATTGCAATTTTGGCTGTGCCTATTTTGTTTTGGAAAATCCTAATCCTAAAGAAATCAAAAGTGAAGAAGATAACTCTCAAAGACGTAAACGGCGCGATAATCGCAGGAAAAAACGTTTTAATAAAAATAATGCTAAAATGAATCTTCAAGAGAAGCTTCGTCGTGAAAAGATAAAAGAGCGTCAGGCTATGCGAGAGATTCAGGATGCTAAGAATAATTTTGTGATAAGGAAAAAGGAAGTTAAATGAAACCATCTATTTATAGCTTAACCCGTAATGATTTAATTGCTTGGACGATTGAACACGGTGAAAAAAAGTTCCGAGCCACACAGATTTGGGATTGGCTTTACCGTAAACGTGTTCAGTCTTTTGAGGAAATGACTAATCTTTCAAAAGATTTTATCGCCCTTTTAAATGAAAATTTCCTTGTCAATCCGCTCAAACAGCGTATCGTTCAAGAGTCAGCAGATGGGACAGTCAAGTATTTATTCGAGTTGCCAGATGGCATGTTAATTGAGACGGTGTTAATGCGTCAGCATTATGGTCTTTCTGTTTGTGTGACGACACAGGTAGGCTGTAACATTGGTTGTACTTTTTGCGCCAGTGGCTTGATCAAAAAGCAACGTGACCTTAATAATGGCGAAATTACAGCGCAGATTATGTTGGTGCAAAAATATTTTGATGAACGCGGTCAGGGCGAACGTATCAGTCATGTTGTGGTGATGGGAATTGGTGAACCTTTTGATAATTATGACAATGTGCTCAAATTCCTGCGTACAATAAATGATGATAATGGACTGGCAATTGGTGCTCGTCATATTACAGTGTCAACTTCAGGCTTAGCCCATAAAATTCGTGATTTTGCCAACGAAGGGGTTCAAGTCAATTTGGCTGTCTCACTTCACGCACCTAACAATGAATTGCGATCTAGCATTATGCGCATCAATCGTTCTTTTCCTTTGGAAAAACTATTTGCAGCCATTGAATATTATATTGAAACGACCAACCGTCGTGTGACTTTTGAGTATATTATGCTCAATGGTGTTAATGATAACCCTGAAAATGCTCAGGAATTGGCAGATTTGACTAAGAAAATCCGCAAACTTTCCTATGTTAATTTAATTCCGTACAATCCTGTCACGGAACACGACCAATACAGTCGTAGCCCCAAAGAGCGTGTAGATGCTTTTTACGATGTTCTTAAGAAAAATGGTGTTAACTGTGTGGTACGTCAGGAACATGGAACTGATATTGATGCAGCCTGTGGACAGCTGCGTTCTAATACTATGAAACGCGATCGTGAGAAAGCGACTGCTGGAACAGCTCAGTAATGACTGCTTTTTTTGATGAAACAGCTGAGTTAAAACCAATCGGTCGCAAGTTATCTTGGCTTTTGTTGGTTTTATATTTTATCGCTATTTGTTATATGTGTTTTTGTCCTCAGCATACAATAAGGGGTGTTCAAACCCCGAACATTCAGCATTTTGGTCGGCTTGTTATACTGCCTGTGCCCTTCAATTCACTATTTAGTTTAGGGCACTTGTCCAATCTTTTGAAACTTATCTGGGTGTTTGGTCAAAATGTTGTTAATATCTTTTTGCTTTTTCCCTTGGTTTTGCAAGTTCTGTTACTCTTTCCAAACTTGAGAAATAAGAAAAAAATCTTGTTATTTAGTTTTTGTCTAAGTCTAAGTATTGAATGCACACAACTGCTTCTTGATTTCTTTTTCGATGTTAATCGTGTTTTTGAAATTGATGATTTATGGACCAATAGTTTAGGTGGTTTATTAGCCTTTTATTGTCACCTTTTTATTCAAAAGAAAATAAGAGCATATTATCAACAGAAATCTCAAAGTGGTGAGGCTTGACCTTTCCGCTTTTTGTATGTAATTTTTTGCCGGTTCAGAAAGTTCATTTTACTTGACTTAGAGTTGGCTTCAAGGTATATAATAAAAGAAATGTAAAAGAAGGTTTCCCTCAGATGAGAGGGAGTTTTTCTTGTCAAAATGAAAGAAAGGACAATAATGTCTGTTATAAAGAATTTATGGTGGTTTTTCAGACTTGAAAAGCGCCGCTATTTAATTGGAATATTGGCACTGAGTTTGGTCAGTGTGCTCAATCTGATTCCACCCAAAGTGATGGGACATGTTATTGATCATATCACCAATAGGAACTTAAACAAAGAGATGCTTCTATGGGATTTGTTTTACTTGCTTTTATCCGCTTTTGCCATGTACGGCTTACGTTATGTTTGGCGGATTTATATTTTAGGAACATCTTATCGTTTGGGGCAAATTATGCGCTCTCGTCTTTTTGAGCATTTTACTAAAATGTCGCCTTCTTTTTATCAGAAGTACCGCACAGGAGATTTGATGGCGCATGCCACCAATGATATTAATTCCTTGACCAGATTAGCAGGTGGCGGTGTCATGTCAGCAGTTGATGCTTCCATTACTGCTTTGGTGACCTTAATGACCATGTTTTTCAGCATTTCTTGGCAGATGACCTTGGTGGCTATCATTCCTCTGCCTTTAATGGCTTTAGCAACCAGTCGTTTAGGACGTAAAACACATGAAAGTTTTAAACGATCACAAGCTGCCTTTTCAGAACTTAATAATAAGGTTCAAGAAAGTGTTTCAGGTATCAAGGTGACGAAATCATTTGGTTATCAAACCAATGAATTAGCTTCTTTTCAGGAAACAAATGACATGACTTTTGCTAAAAATATGATAACCATGAAGTACGATAGTATGTTTGATCCTCTGGTTCTTTTGTTTGTGGGAGCTTCCTATGCTTTGACGCTGCTCGTTGGTGCTTTTTTTGTTAAAAATGGTCAAGTAACTGTCGGAAGTTTGGTTACTTTTGTGACTTACTTGGATATGCTGGTTTGGCCTTTAATGGCGATTGGTTTTTTGTTTAATATTGTTCAGCGTGGTGCGGTTTCTTATGAACGCATTATGGATTTATTGTCTCAAAAATCAGATATTACAGATCCTAAGCATCCCTTAACAAAGATTGAAAATGGTTCTTTAGAATATGATATTGACCGCTTTGCTTATGAAAAGGAAGCAACACTTAAAGATGTTCATTTTGCCTTGAAAAAAGGTCAGACACTAGGCATTGTTGGTCAGACGGGTTCAGGAAAAACCAGTCTTCTCAAACTTCTTTTGCGAGAATACGATGTCAATCAAGGTACAATCAAGTTAAATGGACATGATATTCGTCAGTATCGTTTGGCTGATTTGCGCAGTTTAATTGGTTATGTTCCGCAGGATCAGGTTCTTTTTGCCATGTCTATTTTGGATAATATTCGCTTTGGCGATCCTAATTTAACTTTTACAGCAGTTGAAGGTGCCACTAAGTTATCTCAAGTTTACGATGATATTGTAGCTATGCCGCAGGGTTTTGACACGATTATTGGTGAAAAAGGCGTCTCTTTGTCTGGTGGTCAAAAACAGAGAATTGCCATGAGCCGTGCCATGATTCTAAATCCTGATATCCTTATCTTAGATGATTCTCTGTCGGCAGTTGATGCTAAAACCGAGCATGCTATCATTGAAAATCTAAAAAAAACACGACAGGACAAGACAACCTTGATTACTGCTCATCGCTTAAGTGCTGTTGTGCATGCTGACCTGATTTTAGTGATGCAAGATGGACACATTCAAGAACGCGGTTGTCATGATGAGCTCATTCAGGCAGGCGGCTGGTATGCTAAAACTTATGAATCTCAACAATTAGAAATGAAAGGAGAAATAGATGAAGAATAATGAACACCAAGGCCATGTTTTTTGGCGTCTGATGTCTTATCTTAAGCCCTATAAATGGTTGACTTTCTTCGCCTTGCTTTTCCTTTTGTCAACAACAGTGATTAAAAGTTTCGTCCCCTTAGTGGCCTCTTATTTTATTGATCATTTTTTGACTCATTTCAATCAGACAGCAGCTTCACTTTTGCTGGGCTACTACTTGCTCTATGTTTTGCAGACGATTTTACAATATTTTGGCAATCTTCTTTTTGCGCGTGTTTCTTTTAGTGTTGTTCGCGACATTCGTAGGGATGCCTTTGCCAATATGGAAAGATTGGGAATGGCCTATTTCGATAAAACGCCAGCAGGTTCGATTGTATCGCGCTTAACCAATGATACAGAAAGTATTAGTGACATGTTTTCAGGCATCTTATCTAGTTTTATTTCAGCTATTTTTATTTTTAGTGTTACCCTTTATACCATGTTAATGCTGAATTATCATTTGACCTTTCTGGTCATGCTTTTTTTGCCTTTTATTTTTATTTTGGTCAATCTCTATCGTAAAAAGTCTGTTAAGGTTATTGCTAAAACGAGGAGTTTATTGAGTGATATCAATACCAATTTATCTGAAAGTATTGGAGGTATCAATATTATTCAAGCTTTTGGACAAGAAGAGCGTTTAAAAGCAGAATTTGAGGCAATCAATGAAGAACATTTTCATTATGCCAATCGTTCTATGGCCTTGGACAGTCTTTTCCTACGTCCAGCTATGTCGCTTTTGAAGCTTTTGGCTTATGCTCTTTTGATGGCTTATTTTGGATTTAATTGGCAGACTATTGGTATTTCAGCTGGGATGATGTATGCCTTTATTCAATATGTTAATCGCCTCTTTGACCCTTTAATTGAAGTGACTCAGAATTTCTCAACCTTGCAAACTTCTATGGTCTCAGCTGGACGTGTTTTTGATCTGATAGATGAAAGGGATTATGAACCACATCAAGATGATAGTGACATTAGCATTTCAGCTGGTAATATTGAATTTAGGGATGTTTCTTTCTCATATGATGGTCAGCATCAAATTTTAGATCATATTTCTTTTAAAGTCAATCAAGGTCAAACGATTGCTTTTGTTGGTCCAACAGGGTCAGGCAAGTCTTCTATTATTAATGTTTTCATGCGCTTTTATGAATTTCAAAAAGGTCAAGTTACCATTGATGGACATGATATCCGTAACTATAGCCAAGAAGAATTACGCAAAAATGTTGGTCTGGTTTTGCAAGAGCCCTTCCTTTATCATGGGACAATCAAGTCTAATATAAAAATGTATCAGGATTTGACAGATGCGGATATTGAAGCTGCGGCAAAATTTGTGGATGCTGATCAATTTATTCAAAAATTGGCTCATAAATATGAGGAACCTGTTAGTGAAGGTGGTTCAAGTTTTTCAACTGGTCAGCGTCAGCTATTGGCTTTTGCCAGAACGGTAGCAAGTTCGCCTAAAATTTTAATTCTTGATGAAGCGACAGCTAATATTGACTCAGAAACAGAACAATTGGTTCAAAATTCTTTGGCTAAAATGCGTAGAGGACGGACAACCATTGCGATTGCCCATCGTTTATCAACCATTCAAGATGCCAACTGTATTTATGTTCTTGATAAGGGTAAAATTATTGAGTCGGGAACTCATGAGGAACTTCTAGCGAAAAAAGGAACCTATCACAAAATGTATCAACTCCAAGCAGGTATGATGGATTGAATAAGTTTTAACTCATAAAAAAAGTTGGATAATATACGTACACTTATCCAACTTTTTTGTAAATTCTTAGCCTTTATTAACAGCGACCTGCATTCTAATAAATATTTCTCTTTTGTTGTGATTTAAATTAGGATGTTCATAAATGACCTCGCAAATGTAATCTCCCTTAATTTGATAACCCTTATCAACAATCATTTGGTAGAAATCGTCTAATTTTTCAATCTCCTCTTGAAAAGAGGAACAATAAATTGAAGCATAAAGGGCAGAAGGGTAGGTCTTTATTTTAAACTTTTCCACAATATCATTAAAGAACATAAACATTTGATGAGATAACCAATTTTTATTTTTGAAATCTTCTTTCTCAATAATAGAACCAACACGAGAAAAGGTTGAATAAGAGAGATTATTTTTTCTCAAAGCTTGTTTAAATTTTCTTAGATTAAATTCATAAGCTTCATCAGTCATTTGATAAATATTTTCTTTAGTTTCATAAATAATCATTCGTCTAGCTGGTAAAGTCAAAATTTCCAAACCTTGGTTATGCTTTTTATAATCATACATAAAGGCACCTGCTTGATAGGTATTAATTTCTGCTAAGCGCTCTTCCAAACGTTGCTTTTCAAATAAAAGACACTGGCGTCGTTCATTAATGTAATGGTTGAGTTCAGTCAAATTTTCATGTTTAGAAAGTATTCCTTTAATTTCCTCCAGAGAAAAGTCAAGCTGTCTTAAATATTGGATTTCGTCTACTATCTGAGATTGATTGATATGATAATAACGATAGTTCGTCTTTTGATCAATGCGATAGGGTTTTAAAAGACCAATTTTATCATAATAACGCAGAGTTTGAATAGGGATGTTATTAATGTAGGAAAAATCTCCAATTTTTAAAATAAACTCCATAACATTTCTCCTTGACTCTATAGTTACTATAGATATTATAATATATTTGTGACATAAATATGGCTGTTTAGTTTATCTTTTATAGTGTTGTTAATCTCCTTGTTTAACTCAAGTTATTCTGCAGTTCATTGCCGATAATGGTATTTTGGGAATTTTAATTTTCAAAGATATTAATTAATGCAGCTATTAGAGTGAATCGGTTACACTAAACTAGACAGAATCTATAAAGTGTTCTACACTAAAGAAA